>Ga0082212_10000490_pt1 | contig 57444 bp, 53 predicted proteins | sample TergutNt197P3_FD_71548 | JGI IMG/M metagenome (GOLD analysis project Ga0082212, IMG submission 71548) | Neocapritermes taracua P3 segment gut microbial communities from Petit-Saut dam, French Guiana - Nt197 P3 | ecosystem: Host-associated > Arthropoda: Insects > Digestive system > Gut ...
AAGGTTTGGGTCGTAACTCGTGAATCATGCGTTAAAACCTTTCTTCCCCTTTGCGTTCTTTGCGAGCTCTGTGTAAGGATTTCTTTGGAATTTTTCACGCAGAGAGCGCGGAGGGGTTAGGAGTGATGCATGAGAAATCAGAGCCACAGAACGGAGAACTCTCCAGCCTGTTCCGCTTCTGTGCGGGTTTTGAGCTTGGAATGAAGAATGTAACCACGAACTGCACGAACCAGGGAGCAAACAGGCAAATAAGTTCGTGTGGTTTGTGGTAAATTCAACTTCCCTTTGCGGCTTGGCGGCTTCTGCGCATTAAATTGTGGTTTACCCCTAGGAGTTTGTCGGGCTTAGCCCTTTCCTATGATGGAAAATGCGAAAAAACTAAGTTTTGAGCATTTTCTACCTTGCAAACTCCAAAAGGAGCCCGTAAATCGGAGATTTTTGAGGTTATTAACCGAAAAAATCTACAAGTCCGACAGGCTCCTAGGCCTGCCCCGCCGACCCCAGCACATTTTTGTTCTTGTCCGCGTACATTTTCTTTAGTTCGTCGCGGGCGGGGCCCAGGTATTTGCGGGGGTCAAATTCGTCGGGCTTTTCGGCAAAGGTTTTGCGTATCAGGGCGGTCATGGCAAGGCGGCCGTCGCTGTCGATGTTGATCTTGCAGACGGCGCTTTTTGTCGCTTTTCTAAGCTGCTCCTCGGGTATGCCGACAGAATCGGGGAGGCGGCCGCCGAATTGCTCGATTATCTTTACGTATTCAATGGGCACCGAAGATGCGCCGTGGAGTACAATGGGGAAGCCGGGGATTTTTTTCTCAATTTCTTCCAGGATATCGAAGCGGAGCGGCGGGGGGATAAGTATGCCGTTTGCGTCCCTGGTGCACTGTTCGGGTTTGAATTTTGCCCTGCCGTGGCTTGTCCCTATAGAGATTGCCAGCGAATCGACTTTTGTCTTGCCGACAAAGTCAATCACTTCTTCTGGCTGGGTATAGTGGCTGTGTTCCGCCACGACATCGTCTTCCACGCCTGCCAGGACGCCCAGTTCACCTTCCACGGAAACATAGTCTTTTTGGGAATGGGCAAAATCAACCACTTTACGGGTAAGCGCCACGTTTTCGTCGTAGGGCTTACTCGATCCGTCTATCATCACACTGGAAAAACCGGTTTCTATACAGTCTTTGCACAGCTCAAAAGTGTCGCCATGGTCCAGGTGGAGTACGACCGGGATGTCATACCCCAGTTCGTGGGCAAATTCAACGGCGCCCCGTGCCATGTTTTTAAGTAAATTCTGGTTGGCGTATTTTCTTGCGCCGGAAGACACCTGGAGTATTACCGGCGATTTGGTTTCTACACAGGCCTGGATTATTGCCTGCATCTGTTCCATATTGTTAAAATTGTAAGCCGGTACGGCATAGCCCCCGGATATTGCTTTTTTAAATAGTTCAACGGTATTTACAAGCCCCAATTCCTTATAACTGGTCATTTTTTTCTCCTTAGGTGAAAGATATGATAAAGTATAGTAGAATAATGCCGGAAGGTAAATAGTTGGAGTGAGGGGGGTGGGGTAGAGAGCAGGGAGTAGGGAGTAGGGAATTGAGTGGCAATAGAGAAGACCTGGTAGTACCTCTGCGGCTTTGCGGCTTTGCAAGAGGTATCATAGGGAAAAAGTATTTTCAGGTGATTTTTGTATTTTTTACCCTTTTACTGCTCCCCGCGGCGGTATTTTTTTGCCGGAAGCCGGTTGTTTTGGTTGGGGACAGGGCTTTCGATGCCATTTACGGCGAAAAAAGGGCTGAATATTCCCGGTTTGCACTTTCGCTGCGTTTTTTCCGGCCAATCAAAACCATCGCCATGGTGCCGGGGGCCGGGCCGGACCTGGTTTGCCAGGGGGCTATCAGCCTTTCCAGGCGGCCATTCGCGGTTTTTTTCCCCTACCGTTACCGGGAAGCCGCCGGGCGCTACCTGCAAGCAAGGCCCGGCGCTGCCGTGGCTGTGCTGGCTGGCAGGGAGTTGCCGGACGAAGGGGCAGGGTACGACTCCGGGGAGCCCGGCCTTCCGCTGTGGTTTTTTACCGACACGGAGACAGATTTACGCCGGGCTGGCGCATTCGCGGGGGTTTTTGCCCGGTTTTGCCTGCAAAACCCTGTGTTAAATGAGGATGGCATTGTACAAACCACTCAAAAAGTCGCGGTTTTTTATGACAAGCTGAGTGAGACGGAAAAAGCTGCCTTTAAGGCCGGGCTGGAGAACCAGGGCTATACACCCCAGCCGCTTTTTTTGGCCGATCCCCCCGAAGAGCAAATAGCCTGCGCCGTACTTATAGATAGTTTCCAGGCAGTAAGCGACTGGTCTGCCGAATCATTGATCATCTTCTCCTGGCTGGATCCGGCAATGGCTCCCGGCAGGGCGCTTGCCATTTTTGACGATTCCCCCTGGGCTGTGCTTGGCCCGGCGCTAATAATGATTAATAAAGAAAAGCCGCTTAACCTTGTCCCATCCACTATTATTGTTAAGAGGGGCGACAAAACCAGAAAAGCACTATATTATGAAATAAATAAGCTAAAAACCCTGTAGAAAATCAGGAAAAACGCTGATAATTAAAGTAACGCACAAAAGGTTTGACAAAGATAGGGGAAAGGACTATAATCTTAACTGATTCTTTTATCGATTCTTTTATAACATAGGTAGAAACCAGGGTTTCCCGGTTAAGTTAAAAGGAGTATTGGGATGAAGCATGGAAGTTTTAGGGTCATCTGTCTGGTTTTGCTGGCAGGTATGGCCCTGGCAGCATTTGGCCAGCAGGATAATACGGTAAACCTTGAATCAAAGGTTATCGAAAGTTTTAACGATACAGAAGAAAGCCTCTATGTCTGGCGAAAAGAAGCCAGCCGTTTTGCTGTAGGCAAAGATTCTGCAGACAAGGACAACCCTTCTTTTGCCAATTTTGGGCTGGAAGGTGGCGATTTTTACCCCAAGCTCAGCCATTTTGATGTTTGGCCGATGGCGCTCTACAGGAACAACCGGGAGCAGAAGGAAATTAAAAGCCTGGGTATTTGGGGCAAGTTTAAACGGATGGGTTATAACTGGATAGACATCTACCCAACCCTTAAGTCCCAGGGCGATGACGCGGAGCCTTACGAGATCCCGCTGCCGGGCCATATCCGGTACCTGGACATGTGGGTCTGGGGGTCAAACCTCAATTATTACATGGAGGCTTACATAAGGGATGAACAGGGGGTAATGCATACCCTTTACATGGGTAACCTTTATTACCAGGGCTGGAAAAACCTGCGGGTCCAGCTTCCGACCAATATCCCCCAGCGTAGGCGCATTATCCTGGACCCGACCGCAGCGGCAACGCTTAGCACGGCGGACAGGAATTCCATTTACCTAAAATTTGTCAAATTCCGCATCTGGACAACCCCCAGGGAGCAGGTGGCTAATTTTTATGTCTATTTCCACCAGCTAAGGGTTATGACAGATGTTTATGAAAGGATCTTTGACGGAGATGAAATGACAGACCCCGACTGGATCAGGGAAAACTGGGAAGCTGGGAATTAAGGGAGGCTGTAGATGAAACGTTTTATTTTAACCATTTTAATTGTGTTGATTGCAGCCTTTGGCCTTTTTGCACAAAACAGGGAAATTGGGGAGCCTGACGCCCAGCAGTTGGGTATCATGGAAGCCCAGCAGAAGCTAAAAGAGATTTCTGTTGATAAATTTGAATACGAAGGGTACTGGAAGGCTACCATGTCCTCCGACGAAGGGTATACTACGTCGAGGCTTTTCGAAGGTGCCCCTTTGGCAAAAGTCCCCATTAAAGAAGAGGAAGGCCTTAATATCCCCGATAAATATGTGCTGGGCGTAAGGGTCGATTTTATCCGCCGCGGGACCAATAGCATTACGGTCTACCCGCAAAGGCCCATTCCCATCGAGGGGATTACCAAGACCGTGTCTGTCTGGGTTGCCGGCAGGAATTTCAACCATTCCCTAAACCTCCTCCTGGAAGACTCCCTTGGGCGGCATTTTGAACTGTACATCGGCAAGCTCAATTTCCAGGGCTGGAAGAAGCTTACCGTCGCAATCCCCCCCCAGGCGCCCGATGGTATCCATGGGATTGTCCAGCGGAATTACCACTATGTCCACCTTATGGGGATAAGGATTATCGGGTTCCGCATCGACTGCGACATGATGGAAGCTTATGGCTCATATTACATCTACTTTGACGACCTTCGCGCCGTAACGGACCTCTTTGCCGAGGACCTAAAAGACGCCGACGACATGAACGATATGTGGTAGGATAATATTATTGCTGTGGAAAGGGGCTGCCTTAGGGCGGCCCTTTTTTTATCCACTCATTTACCCTGGGTGATAAAAATCAGGTAATTTTGTATACCCAGCTTCTTTCCAGTTTTTTTGTTTTTTCCACAAAGCCTGCTTTTTCCAGGGTATAGATTACCTTTCTGGCCTCGTCCGGGGCGATTTTGGCGGCCTCGGCAAGTGTTTTTGTGGAACATTCATGCTCCAGGGGCATAAAATGGCCCAGCCAGTCGGCCTTTTTCCTTAAAACAACCCCCGCTGTTTCCGGTTCCGGGTAGTTTTCGAGTACCCTGTCTACTATGCTTACCCCTTTCCGCCGCCAGGAGCCTTTACCGTCGTCGCGGCGGCGTTCTATGGCGCTAACGTATATTATCTCTATGGTAACGTTTTTTAGTTTAAGGATTTCGGGGACATAAATAAGCTCGTCAAAAATATCCCAAATACTGCCTTTTTTGGGGCTTTTTTTCCGGCGCAGGAGTGTACCATCGGGGGAATACAGTTCTATTGTCTTTTTTACGATAACCGGGTAGACAACCCGCACTTTGCCGCATTTTGCCAGGGCGGGGATCTTTTTTTTAAGGGAGCTAAAGTTGCCGGTCTGTATCTCTATGGCTTCGCCCTTCGCCCCAATAGCGTCGCAGACATATCCGGCCCTGGTGGTTTCTGTATTCCCTGGTCCCGCGTAATAGTATTTTAGCGAGCGGTGAAGGCTGCTCTCGTTTTTAGTCCCGATGCCGCGTTCACCAGCTGTCATTGGCAACAGCCCTCCCGCTTTTTACATAGGGCAGCAGCTCTTCGGCGCTTACCAGTTCAAGAAAATGGAGGGTCTCGTTGCTGCCCTTGTTTTCGTTTGTTTTTATCCTGGCCACCCTGAACGCTATCATTTTGTTTGTTGGGAGCGGCAGGTCCAGGACATTCCCGTTCATGTCTACCAGGGTATTAAAAGGCAGGCGCCCGGAAACTTCCTGGACATCCCCTTCGGGAAAAACAATAAAATATTCCTCAAAAAACATTTTCCCTTCCCAATTTGCTGTTTTTACCATACCAGAGCAACAAAAATACTGCAACATACCCAAAAACCTGCTTTTTATGGCGTATTAGGGGGCACCTAAATATTTGTTAAGCGGTTTTTATAAAAAGTTTAATTTTTTTTCTTTTTTTCTCTATAAAAGTGTTGCATTAGAAGGAAAAATGGGAAATAGTGGTAAAATAATAAGTATTTTCCCAAAAAATGGGGAAAAATGGGATTTTTTAAGGAAGAAGGTGTTAGGTAAAAAATGGCGTTGTTAAGGGGCGAGTACCAGGCGACTCTCGATGACAAGGGCAGGGTTAGCATACCTGCCAGGTTCAGGGAAGGGATCCCCCATAATGTGCTTGTTTTGACAAAAAGTATGTTCGAAGAGTGCATCTGGGCTTTTACCCCGGAGAACCAGGAAAAAGTTACCGAAAGCCTTAGGAATTTCTGGGACGCCAACAGCAATATGCCCATGACGCCCAGGCAAAAAGATATGTTTGACCATAGGGTAAGTTTTTTTACCTGCGAAGTGGAAATCGACAAAACCGGGCGCATTATGATCCCCGCAAAATTCAGGGACCATGCCGGGCTTACACGCGACTGTGTTGTAACAAGCGACGGGGTCCGCATAGAGATATGGGACTCCGGCCGTTATGCGGAATATGAACAGAGGGTGGAGGAAGAATTTGAAGCGGTCCTGGAAAAAATGGGGCCGTTAAATTTGTATTAAGCAGAAAGAGGGAGGGCGGGTATGGAAGCGATCCATACTCCGGTACTGCTGGAAGAGACAATCCATTACCTTGCGCCAAGAACGCCGGGTGAACTCATGATAGATGCTACCCTGGGCGAAGGTGGGCATAGCGCAGCATTCCTTGAACGTTTCCCCTCGCTCTGTATTGCCGGTGTGGACGCCGACAGGGAGATCCAGACAAGGGCCAGGGAACGGCTTGCCGCTTACGGCACAAGGTTTAGCTGCTATAACCGCTGGGCCGGGGAATTTTTTTCCGATTACCCCGCCGGGCTGCCGCCCCCGGACACTATTTTTTTTGATTTGGGGGTAAGCCTTTATCATTACGAGGCCGCCGGGCGGGGCTTTAGTTTTTTACGGGATGAATACCTGGATATGCGGCTCGATACTTCCCGCGGCCAAACGGCGGCGGAATTAATAGCCGGCCTTCCGGAAAAAGATTTTGCCGATCTGCTCTACAACAATGCCGGGGAACGCTATTCCCGCCGCATTGCTGCCGCCGTGTGTGCAGTCAGGAGAAACAGCCCGGTAACAGGGACTTTGGCGCTTGCGGCTTTGGTGGCGTCAGCCGTACCATCTTCGTACCGCCGCGGCCCCCTGCACCCGGCGACGCGTACCTTCCAGGCCCTGCGAATGGCTGTAAACACAGAGGCGGAGAACCTCCCAGCCATGCTGGAAAAGGCCCTGGGCTGCCTTAAAACCGGCGGGCGTATGGGGGTAATCTCCTTCCATTCGGGCGAAGACAGGAAGGTAAAGCATTTTTTTAGGGAAAAAAGCGCGGATTATACCCGCGAAGCGGATACGCCGATACCTAGATCTGAGGGGGTCTATTCCGTAAAGGTCCTGACCCGAAAACCGCTTATTGCCGGGGCCGAAGAATGCCGGAATAACCCCCCTTCCAGGAGCGCAAAGTTCCGGGCAGTTGAAAAAACCGGGTACGGGGAGGTGTCATGATACGGCGTTTATTTTTTTATCTTTTGGTACTTAGTGTCCCTGTTTTTCTGGCGCTTACCGCCTGGCAGTCTTCGCGGTATGGCGACCTGGAAAGGGAATTAAAGAAACTTGAAAAAACCCAGGAAGAATGGGTCGAAAACAACAAAAGGCTTATTGCCGGGATCACCTTCCTTTCTTCGCCAGACAGGATAGAGCATATCGCCCGGGACGAATTGGGTCTAAGCAAAAAACTTCCCGAAGAAGTGCTGCATATTTCCATATCGGATGGAAGCCCCCAGACGGAGTTCCCCGGGGCGGCGGAAACAGCAGCGGTAAGCGAGGGTGTCTATAAAACAGTAGCAGAATATTTTGAGGGGTTTGAGGCAGGGGATGAATAAACCTTTTTTAATGGATCACCGCAGTGCCGCCGCCGCTTTGGGGGCCGAGCTTATCCCCGAAGCTGCCGGGGGCGGCTTTACTTCGGTGGCCATTGATTCGCGCAAGGTTAACCCGGATTCCCTTTTTATTGCCCTGCGGGGCTTTAGTTCGGATGGCCACCGCTTTATCCGCGAAGCTTTTGAGGCTGGCGCGGCAGGGGCTTTGGCAAGCAGGCAGGGCCTGGAAGAAGCCGGGTTTGACACAGGTACGCTGGGGGCTTTTGCCGCCGAAAAAGGCGCGGCGCTGCTTATTGTAGATGACACCCTAAAAGGCCTGCAGGACCTTGCCGCCGCATACCTCGACCTTTTCCCGCGCCTCCTGCGCATAGGCATTACCGGGTCTTCCGGTAAAACTACAACCAAGGAGATTGCCGCCTCCATAATCGGCAAAGAAAAAAATGTTGTAATGAACAGCGGGAATTTAAATTCAGAGACGGGGCTCCCCCTTTCCGTATTTAATGTACGGGCACACCACGATGTCGGGGTGTTCGAAGCAGGCATGAACCGCAAAGGGGAGATTGCGGAGCTTGCCGCAGTGCTTAGGCCGGACATGGCCCTGATTACAAACATAGGCCCTGCCCATATCGGCATTTTGGGCAGCATGGAAAATATTGCAAAAGAAAAGAAGCAGATTTTTTCCCAATTTACCGGAAAAGAAACAGCGCTCATCCCCGAAGATGACCCGTTCAGGGATTATCTGGCGCAGGATGTGAACGGGAAAGTAGTTTTTTACGGGCAAAAAAATCTTGAGGCGTCGGGAAAGCTGAATATGGTCCTGGACCAGGGCCTGGCGGGGACAGAGATTACCTGGGAGGGGGTGCCCGCCGGCTTTGGCCTTCCCGGAAAACACAATGCAAAAAATGCCCTTGCCGCGGCAGCCCTGGCAGCTAAAGCCGGCTTAAGCGCCGCTTCCATACGCTCCGGCCTTTCTGGCGTTAAGGGGCTCTTTGGCCGGGTCGAGGTACTGCGGGGCAAAACTACCGTTATCCGCGACTGCTATAACAGCAACCCCGATTCTGCAATGGAAGCGCTTGCTTTCTGCAACAGCCTTGAATGGCCCGGGCGGAAGCTGTATGTCTTTGGCTCCATGCTGGAGTTGGGGGACCATGAACAGGAAGAGCACCGGAAAATCGGGTGGCTTTTGGAAGAATCAAAGGCGGACCTTATTTTCCTTTACGGAAAAGAAATGGAGGCAGCCGCCGCTGTCCTAAGGGAAAAAGGGCGGGGGTTTTTTTATTCAAACAGTATGGACGAGCTTTCGGGCGAATTAAAAAAAGAGATCCAGGCCGGGGACCTTGTACTGCTAAAGGGGTCGCGCGGCTGTGCCCTGGAACAGTTAACCGGTATTGTTTTTTTGGAGGAATTGAATGTTTCTTGAATTCCTCTACCCCTTGGTCAAGTATTTTACCCCCTTTAATGTTTTTCAATATTTAACATTCAGGGGCGCGTACGCCGCAATTACTACGCTGGCGCTCTGTTACCTCCTGGGGCCCCGCATTATCGAAGCTTTGCGCCGCCTAAAGGTTGGCCAGTCCATACGGAACGACGGCCCGGAAACGCACCTTGCCAAAGGCGGGACCCCGACGATGGGCGGGGTAATGATAATTGTTTCTGTAATTATTTCTGTCATTTTATGGATGGATTTTGATAATACCAAAGTTTGGCTGTGCCTCGGTGCCCTTGTCGCATTCGGCGCCATTGGCTATGCAGATGACTATTTAAAAGTTACCAAAAAAACTTCGGACGGGCTTTCTGCCAAAGTAAAATTCGGCGCACAGGTTGCGGTGGCTCTGGCTATTGCGCTGGCTCTTTATTTTTCCGGGGGGGAAGGGGTAACGCAGCTCTATATCCCCTTCTTTAGGAACCCCGTTATCGATTTGGGGCCGCTCTGGGTCCCCTTTGCCGTTTTGCTTATCGTCGGCGAATCGAACGCGGTAAACCTTACGGACGGCCTGGATGGGCTTGCAACCGGACTTTTAATTTGGGTTTTTATTACACTGGGTTTACTCTCCTACCTTTCCGGACGCGCGGATTTTTCGGCATACCTTGGGGTGCCGTTCCTCGAAGACGCCGGGGAGCTTACCATTTTCTGCTTTGCTGTTGTCGGCGCCTGTATAGGGTTTTTATGGTTCAACGCGCATCCGGCAGAAGTTTTTATGGGCGACGTAGGCAGCCTTTCGCTTGGCGGCGTTATTGCAGTTGTTTCCCTTTTAATCAAAAAGGAAATGCTTATTCTTGTTATTGGCGGTGTTTTTGTGCTGGAAGTAGCATCGGTAATACTGCAGGTGCTGTCATTTAAATTATTTAAAAAGCGGATATTTAAGATGAGTCCGCTTCATCATCATTTTGAACTTTCCGGGTGGAAAGAGAGCAAGGTTGTTATCCGGTTTTGGATTCTTGGCGGGCTTTTTGCGATAATCGCCCTTTCGACATTAAAAATCCAATAGGGGCAGAACAGGGGATTGAATGAAGTTTCAGCTGGCAATGGAACAGCAGGGTTCCAAAATTAAAAGCGATCATCTCCTTATCGCCAGTATTTTACTCCTTACGGGGATTGGGCTTGTAACCCTGTACTCCGCTTCCTATGCATTTGCCGACCGTTTTTTCGGCAACAGCCTTTATTTTATTTCCCGCCAGGTGGTGCTTGCCGCTTTTGGTTTTGCGCTTTGCTTTCTGGTTTCCCGTGCAAACCTGGACCTGGTACGGGAATGGATTTTTCCCCTGGTTATTGGGGCAATGGTACTCTGCGTGCTTACCTTTATTCCCGGGATCGGTGTTACAAAGAACGGCGCAACAAGATGGATACGCCTTGGGTCTTCTTCCTATCAGCCCTCGGAATTGGTAAAACTCGTACTGCCATTTTATCTTGCCCATATATTTGACAAAAAACAGGACAGGCTTGACTCTTTCACTGCCGGGGTGCTTCCCCCGACAATGATAACGGTTATCTTTGTTGCATTGATCTATCTGCAGAACAATTTCTCTACAGCTTTCTTTCTTCTTTTTAATGCCCTGGTAATTTTCTTCCTTGCCGGTATAAAACTGCGGTTCTTTTTTGCCGCAGCGACAATTTTTTTGCCGTTATCGGTATTTTTTGTCTTAACAAGGGAACACCGCCTGCGCCGTTTCCTCTCTTTCCTTTGGCCCGAATACGACCCGCAGGGTGCAGGCTACCAGGTAAGGGCCAGTATAAATACAATCGGCTCCGGCGGTTTTTGGGGTAAAGGGATTGGTCAGGGGACAAGGAAAATTGCCAGTGTACCGGAAATACATTCGGATTTTGTATTTGCTTCGTTTGCAGAGGAAGGCGGTTTTTTTGCCGTGGCGCTTGTCTTTATCCTCTTTGCGCTTTTTGCTTTTGCCGTTTACCGCTGCGCCATAAAAAGCAAAACCCTGTTTGGCAGGCTCCTTGGTTTTGGCCTTGGAACAATGATCATTTCCCAGATATTGATGAATGTGGCAGTAGTTGTCGGGGCTCTCCCTGCAACCGGGATCCCGCTGCCGTTTTTCTCTGCCGGGGGATCGTCGCTGGCAACAACATTGGTAATGTGCGGGCTATTAATTAATAATTCACGGGAGGCAAAAAATGTCTACTGATTATATTTACGGGAACGAAAGGGAAGCCGCGCCGCGCCTTAATATTGCCGGCGAAAAAAAGTTAAAGTTTTTTCTCGCAATAATTGCGGTTGTTCTGGCAGCAGAGCTTATTTGGCTTTTTGGCATTAGCCCCTGTATGCCGCTTTCAAAAGTAAGCGTTTCTGGGATTCCCGGGATCGACGAAAATGCCATACTGGCACTGGCAGGAATCGGCAAACATTCGTCTTTTATGACGATTAATGCAGAAACCAGCGAAACTGCGCTGCTTGCGTTGCCCATGATCAGGTCCGCGCGGGTAATCAAGCGTTTCCCCAACAGGGTAGAGATTCATCTGGAAAGCCGCAGGGCAGCGGCAATGGCATTTGCCGTTTATGGCGAAAGGGTCTTTCCGGCAATGATAGACGGGGACGGTATGGTTTTTAATATTGGCAAAGAAGGCTTGATGGATGAATCGCTGCCGGTTATTTCGGGGCTGGTGCTGGAGGAGGTATACCCGGGGATGAAGCTTCCCCGCATCTATAACCCGCTCTTTGCCAGGCTGGAAGACCTTTCACGGACTGCGCCGGAGCTTATGGCGACAATCTCCGAGATTAAAATCAACCACAGGAATTACGACGGCTACGATCTTACTTTATACCCTGCACACAAGGGGGTCCGGGTGCGGGTAAGCGAAGACATAACAGAAGAAACGCTCAGGTATATGCTCCTTATGCTGGATGTACTTTCGGGAAAATCACCGCACATCGAGGAGATTGACTTTAGGACCGGTACTGCTTCATATAAGGAGGCCTATTCTGGCTAACGGCGATTTAGTGGCCGGACTTGATATCGGGACGGCCAAAGTATGTGTTGTTATTGGCGAGCGCACCGAGAACGGCGGGATAGAAATAACCGGCGTTGGCGTAAGCCCCTCAACCGGGCTACGCAAGGGTGTTGTTGTAAATATCGAAGCGACGCTGCGTTCTGTGGAATCCGCCATAGAAGCGGCGGAAATGATGAGCGGCAGGGAACTCCATAGCGCTTGGACAGGCATTGGCGGCAGCCATATCGAAGGGATCAACTCCCGCGGTGTAGTTGCTGTAACAGGAAAGAACCACGAAACCCGCGAGATTGGGGACGATGATGTCCTGCGGGTACTGGAAGCAGCAAGGGCTGTTGCAATTCCCATGGACAGGCAGGTTCTGGAGCTTATCCCGCAAAGCTATATAGTAGATGATCAAAAAGGGATAAAAGACCCCCTGGATATGATCGGCGTCCGCCTGGAAGCAGAAGTGCATATAATAACCTGTTCTGTTACCAGCGCCCAGAATCTTGTTAAATGTGTTAACCGCGCCGGGTTCCGCGTCGATGGCCTTGTTCTACAGTCTTTGGCTGCCGGCCGCGCAGTGTTGACAGAAGAAGAAAAAGAACTTGGTGTTGCCTTAATAGATTTGGGCGGCGGTACAACAGATGTCCTTATCTATTCCGATGGGGCGCCTTACTCTACGACGACGATCCCCGCAGGCGGGACACAGGTAACCAGTGATATTTCCATTATAAAAAATATTTCGTATGAGGCAGCAGAAAAGATTAAGCTCGAAGCAGGTTGCTGCTGGGAAGGGACGGGCCTGGGCGATGATGACATTATTGTCCCCGGTGTGGGGGGGAGATCGCCGCTGGTTATCCCGCGTTTTGAGATCGAAGAAATTATCAGGCCGCGGCTGGAAGAAATCTTTTTTATGGTTAAGGAAAAACTGGACAGGCTTGGCCTGTCTCGCCCATTGGGCGGGGGAGTTGTTTTAACAGGCGGGGCTTCGCAGCTTTTGGGGGCAGCGGAACTGGCGTCGGATATTTTCAAGCTTCCCGCGCGTGTTGGCTCGCCCCTTAATGTCGGCGGCCTTGTGGAGGAATACCGGAACCCGTCTTTTGCAACCGCTGTAGGGCTGGTGCTGGAAGGCAACGACCGGGAACTAAGGAGCGGGATCGAAAGATCCGGAAGCAAAAGGAACAACGGGGCATCCCTGTTCGGACGGCTTGCGGATTGGTTACGAAGGGAATTTTTTTAGCCTGGCTGTTTTGTAAAGTGGCCGGGCAGGACTTTTGCTTTGCTGGAGCATTGTAAAAGTTATAAATAAAATTTTTGGGGGAGGGGACATGAACATCCAGCTTTTGGAGGAACGCGAAAATTCCGGAGCGCGTTCTACAGTCATCAAAGTAATAGGCGCCGGCGGCGGCGGCTCAAATGCGGTAAACCGCATGATCGAATGCGGTCTTGAAGGGGTTGATTTTATCGCCGCCAATACAGACCTTCAGGCGCTGAATAAAAGCAGGGCAGAGATAAAACTTTCCATTGGCACAAAGCTTACATCCGGGCTGGGCGCCGGCGGCGTGCCGGAGGTAGGCGAGAAAGCCGCTATGGAAGACCGTGACTTGATAGCCAATACCCTAAAGGGTGCGGACATGGTCTTTGTTACTGCGGGTATGGGCGGCGGTACAGGCACCGGCGCCGCGCCTGTGATTGCGCAGGTTGCCCGTGAATGCGGCGCCCTTACCGTGGGTGTAGTTACCAAGCCCTTTAATTTTGAAGGCCGCTATAAAATGCAGCTTGCCGAGGAAGGGATTGCCAAAATGCGGGAAGCGGTAGATACCCTCATCGTAATCCAGAACCAGCAGCTCCTCTCCCTGGTCGAAAAGCGCACGCCGATAAAAGAAGCTTTCCTTATGGCAGACGATATACTCCGCCAGGGCGTCCAGGGTATTTCCGATTTGATCCTGGAGACCGGCGAAATGAATGTTGACTTTGCCGATGTAAGGCAGACAATGTACGGCCAGGGCGACGCCCTTATGGGCGTTGGGATAGCAAGCGGGGACAATAGGGCTGTTGAAGCTGCCATCAGGGCAGTGGAAAACCCCCTGCTCGAAGATACAACCATCGAAGGCGCTCGGCGGATCCTTGTCTGTGTGTCTGGCGGGGAATCGTTTGCCCTTACCGAACTGGAAGACGTAGTGGAAACAGTTTCCGAGAAGGCAGCAAGCGACGTTCAGATAATTTCCGGGGCGGTCATTAAAAACGAACTTGCCGACAAACTGCAGGTAACGGTTATTGCTACAGGGTTCATGCCAAAAGCACTGGTTATGGAACCAATAGGCAACTTTACAGGCAGCGAGGTAAACCAGAATAAAGAAGTAGTCGGGCTCGAAGAATGGAACAGCTTTACAAGCCGTACTTCCAGGAGCAGGGTCGATTTCCTTACCCACAGGAATTTTAAGGACGAGGACCTTGATGTCCCAACGGTAATGCGTTTTCCCGAACCAACCGCCGAAGCCCGCAGGGTAGAGGCTGCAATCCGGTAAAAAAATGGAATTAATAGGTATTTTGGCAGCATACAGGTCTTTTCTCCTGGCGTTGGAACGCCGTTCCCCTCTAACGGCGGAAACCTACCTGGGGGAAATCCGTGTTTTCCTCTCCTGGGTTACACAGGGAAAAGGGCCCGGCGATGCAGATTTGGGGGTATTGCAGGAAGCGGATACTTCCCTGCTTACAAAATACCTGGAAGAGCGCAGAAAAACCATCGGCTCAAGGTCTGCCGCCAAGGCGGTTTCCGCGCTGCGGTCCTTTTTCCGCTTCCTCTGCGATGAGGGCATTCGCAGCGATAACCCCGCGGCGATCCTGGAAATGCCAAAGCGCGGCATAAAACTGCCTGCGGTGCTCTCGAAGCAAAAAATAGAAGTTTTATTAGAAGCGGCAGACAGTACAAAACCCTTAGGGTTACGGAACCGGGCAATCTATGAATTGATTTATTCAGCAGGGCTGCGGGTTTCCGAGCTGGTGAATGTTAACCTTAGCGACCTTTTCCTGGATGAACGGGTTATCAGGGTAAAAGGCAAAGGGGACAGGGAAAGGATGGCAATTTTTGGGGACGAAGCGGCATTGTGGCTAAAACGTTACCTTATGGATGTCCGCCCCATCCTGGCAGGGCAGATGCACCCAAAGGCGCTCTTTTTGGGCCGTAGCGGGAAGCGCCTGTCGAGGAAAGGGATCTGGAAAAATTATGCGCTCCTTGCAGTCATTACCGGGACTTCTTCGAAGCTCCATACCCTGCGGCACAGTTTTGCCACAGAATTACTTGCAGGCGGTGCAGATTTACGGCAGGTTCAGGAACTGCTTGGCCATGCCGATTTGGCAACAACCCAGATCTACACCCATGTGAATGTCTCTCTATTAAAGGAAAACCACCGGAAGTTTTTACCGGTATTAAAGGTGAACTAAATGGCGCAAAAAGGTTTAGGGAAATCAATAGTTATCCTCATTATAATTGCGGCGGGGATTACAGGGGTTTTTGTTTATAAGAAAATCGCCGAACGGAATTCTTTGGCAGCCAGGATTGCCGAATTAAGCCCGCGCGGCGCACCGCCCCAGTCAATAGAGGATTTGCGTAAAGCCATATCGCTTTACGAAAAAAAGATCGACGAACATGTAAAAGACGCTGCCCAGACGGGCATATATTGGAAAATATTGGGGTCGCGGCTTATGGATTCCCGCCCGGGGCAAAAGCCGCTTTACAGCGAGGCTTTAAAAGCGCTCCAAAATGCCGCCCGCTACTACCCGGAGGACGAGACGATACATTATTTAATCGGGGTGTCTGCCGGGAGCCTTGCCCGTTCAGAATATTTTTCCCCTGCGGAACAGGATGAACATTACCGGCTTGCCGAAGCGGCATACCTGCGGGCGATCGACTTGCAGGGACGTTATACCAAAGCGCTCTACGGCCTTGGGGTGCTTTATACCTATAACCTGGGCCGCGCGGAAGAAGCAATCCCCTACATGGAACTGTATGTAGATATTAATTCGCGCGATACCGACGGAATGTTTGTATTGGCTTCTGCCCGGTATTTAACAGGGGATTTCGACGGGGCGGTGGCGCTGTATGATCGGATAATCGCCCTTACCAAAGATCAGAATGTTAAGGCCAGTGCGGAAAACAATAAACAACAAGCTATGGATGCGGTTTACAGATGATTGATAACGCAGAAAAAGAAAAACTATTGGGAATATGCAGGGTAGACAGGGACTCCTCCCGGTACCCGCCGCTCTTGCGGGAAATACATGATCCTCCTCTTAATATTTATTACCGGGGCATACTTCCCGATCCGGAAAAAACATCGGTTGCCCTGGTTGGTACCAGGAAGCCCAGCGCTGCCGCTTCTGCCCAGGCATTTGCCCTGGGCCGCGGCTTTGCACGGGCAGGCATTACCGTAATTTCCGGGCTTGCTTTTGGTATAGACGCCCTTGCCCATCGCGGCGCTTTGGAAGCAGGCGGCTGTACAGTTGCTGTGCTTGGCTCCTCTGTGGATGAAGTGTACCCTGCCCTTAACAGGGATCTGGCCAGGCGCCTGCTTAAGGCGGGCGGGGCTTTGGTAAGCGAGTATTGTTTTGGCACAAAGCCAAGAAAACATTTCTTTCCCCAGCGGAACAGGATCATTTCCGGTTTAGCAAGGGCAACAGTAATTGTGGAAGCGCCAGAGCGTTCCGGCGCCCTTATTACCGGGAAATTTGCGCTCGAGCAGGGCAGGGATCTTTTTGTTGCGTCCTCCGGTGTCGATTCTGCCATAGGGCAGGGGACAAGGGCTTTGGCAAAAGAAGGGTGCCCGGTAATAAGCTGCGCGGAAGATGTATTGGCCGGTTGGAATATTGATCCTGCACTTTTGTTAAAATGGAACGAAGATAATGAAAGAAACGGCGGCAGCCTTTCTCTTGTTGATTCATTAAAAAAAGAATTGGGTATTTAGGGGTAAATTTTATGGATGCAAAAACGACGGGAATAAAAACTGCAAAGGCAAAAAACAAAGCCATAAACAGGCAGACTCTTGTAATTGTCGAATCTCCTGCAAAGGCTAAAACAATAGAGAAATATCTGGGCCCTTCGTATACCGTAAAAGCTTCCATGGGGCATTTAATTGACCTTCCCAAGTCAAGGACAGCTGTCGATGTGGATAACGATTTCGAGCCCGAATATATTACTGTCCGTGGCAGGGCAAAACTCCTTAAGGAACTCCAGGGGGACGCAAAAAAATCAGAAGAAGTATTGCTGGCCAGTGATAATGACCGCGAAGGAGAAGCAATTGCATGGCATTTACGCAATGCCATTACGGCAAAAACGGCAAAAGTCCCCATAAAGCGGATTTCGTTTAACGAGATAACCCCCCAGGCAATCAGGGATGCGGTGGCCAACCCGTCGGAAATTGATGAAGCAAAGGTAAACGCCCAAAAAGCCCGGCGGGTTTTGGACAGGCTTGTCGGCTATAACCTTTCGCCCCTGCTTTGGAAAAAAGTTAAAAACGGGCTTTCCGCCGGGCGTGTCCAGTCGGTTGCTTTGCGGCTGATATGCGAGCGGGAGAAGGAAGTTGAATCTTTTATACCCGAAGAATACTGGACTGTGGACGCCGATTTTAAAACCGGGAAACACGGGGTATTTACCACGCAGCTTGTGTCCTGGCAGGGAAAAAAGCCGGAACTAAAAAGCGAAAGCGAGGTTAACCGGCTAATCGAAACGGTTAAAGATTCGGCATGTGTTGTTTCGGAAATCCGGGAAACGGAAAAAACTGTGCGCCCGCGCCCGCCCTTTACCACGTCCCAGTTACAGCAGATGGCTGCAAACAGGCTGGGCTTTACCAGCAAAAAGACAATGCAGATCGCCCAGCAATTATACGAAGGTGTCAACATCGGATCGGGCAGGGTTGGGGTTATTACCTATATGCGTACCGATTCAGTCCGCATATCCTCTGTCGCACTGAACGAAGTTAGGGAGTGGATTGGCAAAAATTACCCCGACTGCCTCCCACCAGGGCCGGTAGAATATGAAGCAGGAAAAAAAGTCCAGGATGCGCACGAAGCGATCAGGCCGACCTTTGTTAATTATACCCCGGATCAGCTTAAGGAATCCTTAACGCGCGATCAAATAAAACTGTATACAATTATTTGGGAGCGTTTTGTTGCCTGCCAAATGAAAAACGCAAGGACCAAAACAGTAAGCATCGACATTTCTGCCGCAATCGCAGAATCAGCTGGGGGGGGCGAAGCGATTTTCCGTATCTCGGGGACAAAAATTACGGAAAAAGGTTTTTATAAAGTGATGAAGCTCCTTGCAACCAAAGAAGAAAAAGGCGGCGCAGTGCCCCCCCTTAAACAGGGCGAGGTACTAAAAGCAGAAAAATTTTACCCGGAGCAGCATTTTACCCAGGGCGCCCCCCGTTATACCGATGCATCGATTATTAAAATCCTCGAGGAAAAAGGCATAGGCCGCCCTTCGACCTACGCCCCGATCATTTCTGTCCTATTGGACCGTTATTATGTAACGCGATCGAACAAACAGCTGGTCCCGACACTGTTGGGCCGCATGATCAGCGATATGCTTGGGGAATATTTCCCCCATGTCATAGACGCTGCCTTTACCGCTGCAATGGAATTAAAACTGGACGAAGTAGAGGAAAACAATATCCGCTGGCCGGACATGATTAAGGAATTCTGGTTCCCGTTTAAGGACAGGGTTGACGAAGTAGGGAAGACCCTTGAATCGTACAAGGGTACCCTGGACGAGGTAACCGAACATAAATGTGAAAAATGCGGCAAGCACATGGTCAAAAAACTGGGGCGTTTTGGGTTTTTCCTGGCATGTTCCGGGTTCCCCGAATGCAAAAATACCCGTTCGATCCCCCTTGCAAAATGCCCAAAATGCAGCGGCGATGTCGTTGCGCGGAAAACAAGGGGCAGGGGCAAGGAATTTTACGGCTGCACGAATTTTCCCGAGTGCGATTTTATTTCCCACTTTAAGCCGCTTTCCCAAACCTGCCCCAAGTGCGGGCAGTTCCTTGTGGAAAAACACGACAAGAGGAACGGGAGCCACAAAGCGTGCATTAACCCTTCGTGCGATTACCTTCACAGCGCAGACGAGGAGGAGAAGTGATAGATAAGTACCTTCTTTACCTTAAAGCGGTGCGCGGGATGTCCGAAAGGACACTGGAAGCATACGCGAACGACCTTTCGCGTTTTAAGGTATATTGCAGAAACATGGATATTGTACCCGAAACTGCCGGCAGCCGCGGGGTACAGCACTTTATCGCCGACCTTTCTGCAGAAGGGATTTCTTCGTCAAGCGTAAACCGTTCCCTTTCTTCTCTACGGGGTTTTTACCGCTGGCTTGTAAGGACCGGGGAAAGGAAAGATGACCCGTCCGCTTCTTTACGTAACTTAAAAACTTCCAAAACCCTGCCGGAATTTCTTTGGGAAGCCGAGATGGCCACTTTTGCGGGGCTCCCCGAAAAGGAAGGGATTCTGTGGCCCGTCCGGGACAAAGCTCTTATACTTGCCATGTACAGTGCGGGCCTGCGGATTGCGGAACTTGCTTCACTTAATGTAGATAACCTGGACGATAAGCTGCAGTCTGCCCTGGTAATGGGGAAGGGCGGCAAGGAACGTTATGTGTTTTTTTCCGGCGAAGCTTCGAAAGCTTTACATGAATATCTTGGCGAACGGATAGTAAAAATAAAAGCAGAAAAACCGGCAGACAAGGTGTTTATAAACAGCCGCGGTGGCCCGCTTTCGATCACCGGTATACGGTGGATTATTACCCAATACGGGGACAGGTCGGGGTTAAAAAAACATGTGCACCCCCATGCCCTGCGCCACAGTTTTGCGACCCATTTGCTGAATAACGGCTGCGATGTCCGCGTGGTTCAGGAAATGCTGGGACATGCAAGCATATCGACAACACAGCGGTACACCCATGTGGATATGGGGCGGCTTAAACAGGCGTATATGAAGGCGCACCCCCATGCCAGTATACATAAAACGGAGAAAATACAATGAGAGAAGTAATTATACGTTCCACGACAGTCCTTGCAGTCAGGCGGAACGGCGAAGTCGCCATGGCCGGGGACGGGCAGGTTACCCTGGGCGAGACAGTTGTAAAGAACAATGCGAAAAAAGTACGCCGGCTTTGGGATGGCAAAGTGCTGTGCGGGTTTGCCGGCGCAACTGCCGACGCCTTTACGCTTTTTGACCGCTTCGAAGGCAAGCTAAAAGAATATTCCGGCGACCTTGCAAGGTCGGCGGTAGAACTGGCAAAGGACTGGCGCATGGACAGGGCACTCCGCCGCCTGGAAGCGATGCTTTTAACTGCGGATTTAAGCAAGACGCTCCTTGTTTCCGGCACGGGGGACGTCATAGAGCCGGCGGATGACGTGCTGGCAATTGGCTCTGGCGGCAACTATGCCCTTTCTGCGGCTCTGGCATTTCTTGACGGGAGCAGCCTTTCCGCGGCGGAAATTGCAAAGAAAAGTCTGGAGATAGCAGGGAATATCTGTATATATACCAATAGGGAAATAACCGTGGAGGAATTAAAGCCATAATGGAAAAGAACCTGGACCGTCTTACGCCGCGGGAGATCGTGGCGGAACTTGACAAATATATTATTGGCCAAAAAAAGGCCAAGAGGGCGGTTGCTGTAGCCCTCCGCAACCGCATCCGGCGCATTAAGCTCGATCCGGAACTACGGGAAGATATTGCGCCAAAAAATATACTTATGATAGGGCCGACCGGCGTGGGTAAAACAGAAATAGCCCGCCGCCTTGCAAAACTTGCCAATTCGCCTTTTGTTAAGGTGGAAGCGACCAAGTATACCGAGGTAGGCTATGTCGGCAGGGACGTTGAGTCGATGATCCGCGACCTTATGTCTGCGGGCGTTCAAATGGTTAAGCAGGAAATGCAGCAGACGGTTAATGCGGAAGCGGAAAAACTCGCCGAAGAAGCCCTGCTCGACCTCCTCGTCCCCCGGCCAAAGAAAAAGCCCAAGGATCAAAAGCCGCCGGGCCCGGGGCCGGTATTCCGCCCCATGGGTTCTTTTTCGCTGAACAACGAAAATGGCCCGGGGGTCATGGGGACTGCCATCCAGGTCGGGATTCCCATCATGAACCAGCAATTGGAGGCCGGGGAACAGGAAGAACAGAACATTGCCCAGGATGCCAATGACGCTGAGGCAGAAAAGAAGCCCGACCATACCCGCGAGAAATTCCGTGCATGGCTGCGCGAAGGGAAACTGGAAGACGGCACGGTGGAAATTACCGTAAACCAAAGCCCGCAGCTTCCTTCGTTCGAGATGATGGGCGGCAGCATGGAAGACCTTGAGTCGAGCCTTTCGGGCATCGCCGGTTTTTTTGGCGGGAGCAAAAAGAAAAAACTTGTAACCGTTAAAAGGGCAAGGGAAATCCTTATCGCCGAAGAAGCGGATAAGCTGATTGACCGCGACAAGGTGAGCGAAGAAGCGCGGAAGCGTGTGGAAGAAACCGGGATAGTCTTTATCGACGAGATAGATAAAATTGCCGTACGCGGGGACAGGGGCGGAGGCCCCGATGTTTCGCGGGAAGGGGTTCAGCGGGACATACTGCCAATTGTGGAAGGCGCTACGGTAAATACAAAATGGGGGCCGGTAAACACAAGCCACATACTCTTTGTCGCCGCCGGGGCCTTTAATATCAGCAAGCCATCGGACCTTATCCCCGAACTCCAGGGCCGCTTCCCCCTGCGGGTTGAGCTGGATTCCCTGGGCAAGGAAGAATTCCTTAGGATACTTACCGAGCCCAAAAATGCCCTGACACGCCAGTATACCGACCTTCTTTTTACGGAAAATGTGGAGATATCCTTTACCGATGGGGCAATTGAGCGCCTTGCCGCCCTTGCCGCCGAGGTAAACAAAAGGCTGGAAAACATAGGGGCACGCCGGCTCCATACAATCATGGAAGCTTTGCTGGAGGAGCTTTCTTTCGAAGCCCCGGACATTGCCCCGGCAAAAGTCGCAATTACCGAGGATTATGTGAACGAAAAACTCGAAGGGCTGGCCATGGATCAGGATATTGGCCGCTACATATTATAAGTAAAGGATGGTTAAAAATAAGCCGATGCTAAAAAAAGAGGTATATGGATGAATAGTTTTTCCAAAACCATAGATGTGCTCCACCGGGCGATGAACGTGGGGAACCTCCGTCAATCGGTATATGCGGATAACCTTGCCAATAAGGATGTCCCCAACTTTAAAAGGACCGAGGTCAACTTTGAAGCATCGCTTAAAAGGGCCATCCTTTCCCAGAGCTACAAGCCGGAGTTCATAATGTCGCGCAGTGACCCGCGCCATGTTAGCAATTGGACACAGATCGATTACCGGGATGTACAGCCAAGGCGGGTGCTTGATTTTACCAGTACCTATAATAACGACGGCAATAATGTCGACCCGGAAGTGGAAATAAATAAAATTCTGGAAAACCAGATGCGGTATACCTTGTACGCCCACGCGGCGGCGTTTGAATACAGCCAGGTATCCCTGGTATTAAGGGCATAGTATGGGACTTTTTACTTCGATTAATATCGCTTCCAGCGGGATGGGGGCACAACGGCTGCGCGCCGACGTTATTGCCGATAACATGGCAAATGCGACTACAACCAGGACGAACGAAGGCGGCGTGTTTAAGGCTTCGCGGGTAATCATGCGGCCAAGGGTCGAGCAGCCTTACTGGCGTTCGCCATTCCTGCCGCAGATGCTCGATAACGGGCCGGGGAACGGAGTGCGGGTAACGGGAATAAAAAAAGACAATTCCCCGCCCCGCCTGGTTTATGATCCAACCCACCCGGACGCGATCCTGGAAGGGGAAAAAGCTGGGTATGTGGAGATGCCCAATGTAGAGATTGTTAAAGAAATGGTTGATTTGATAGAAGCCAACCGTATGTACGAGGCAAACGCCCAGGTTGTGGAAGGCTATAAATCGATGTTCCAGCGTGCACTGGAAATAGGGGGGAGATAATAAATGACATTAACACCGCAGTACTTTAGTCCTGTCCCCATGCCGCCGGTCCCTTCTTCCCTGCCGGATCTTAGGCCCAGGGTTTTAAATGAAGAGTTTTACGATGGCTCGGGGTCTGGCATCGCAGCGATGGGAAAAATAATCGGTGCGGAGAATGCATTAAAGGACGGCCTCTTTAACGAAACAATGCTTAAAGCGCTGGACAAGGTAAGCGGTTACCAAAAGTACAGCGAGAACCTTTATCAACAGGCAATACTGGCACCCGATTCGGTTAATGTGGAAGACATCGCCATGGCAGAAGCCCAGGCGTCTATGTCGCTCAATATTGCCAGGACGATCCTGAACCGTGTAGTTCAGGCATGGAAGGACATTATTAACACTCGATAAACAGATATAGCGGGAGGGGGAAATGGATTTTTTACGGAAAATACTCGAACAGGTTAAAAGCCTCTGGGGGAAGTGGACTTTAGTCCAGCGGCTTATCCTGGCCGGCATCGTTGTAGTTGTGCTGGTTGGGATTATTGCCCTTGTTTCGGTATCGTCATCGCCAAGCATGGTGCCGCTCTATGACAGGGCCATAACCGACGAAGATTTACGGGACAGGATCGTTACCCGGATAAACGAGGAAGGGTACAGGGTCCAGATCAGCGCCAATGGGGTGCTAATGGTTCCGGACGCCGCGACGGCGCGCAAACTGCGCGGTATCCTGATACGCGAAGATTTGGTACCCAAAGGGATAAGCCCCTGGGAGATATTTGACAGGGAACGCTGGACCATTACCGACATGGAGCGGAAAACCAATATACAGCGCGCCATAACGCAGATGGTCACAGATCACATAAAAGCCATAGAAGGGGTTGATAACGCCAACGTTATCATCAGTTTCCCCAAGGATTCCCTTTTTGTTAATGATCAAAACCCCGTTACCGCCAGCGTAAGGCTTGTCCCAACCCCGGGCAGCGATATTACTGCAAACCGCAAAAAGATAGATGGTATCCAAAAGCTTATAAAATACGCCGTGGAAGGCCTTAAAGACGAAAACATTGTCATCACCGATCATTCCGGCGTTGTGCTGAATGATTTCCTTGACTGGAAAGACTGGGATGATCAGAATCTGGTAGAAAGGCAGCAGGAGTATATCGGGAAACTGGAGAAAAGGTACGAGGCTCTTATCAAAACAAGCCTCCAAAGCACTTTTTCGCCGGACCGGGTCAAGGAAATGAATATAAAATTTGATATGGACTGGTCGAAAAAGGCGATTAGTTCCACAAAGTATACCCCGTTCGAATTAAAGGCAAGGACGCCGGGCCTTGCTTATGATGATTCGGAAATTCTTCCCAATGTCCTCCTTTCTACAGAAAAGTACAGCACCCTTTACGAAGGGACAGGGTTTAACCCCGAAGGCCCCCCAGGTGTGGAACCAAATGTAATGCCTGCTTATGCGGATGTTGCAAATATGCACGGGACGGTTACCCAGCAGGTCGATAAGGATAATTACCTTGTAGGGAGCGAAGTAACAGAAGAAGACCGCAAACCAAGCATCGACAGGGTTACTGTAGCAGTAAACATTGACGGGGTCTGGAAGATAAAGTACGATGAAAAGGGGAGGCCGGTAATTCTTCCCAATCATTCCATTGAGCGGGAATACACGCCAATTGATCCGGGTGATTTAAAAAACACTACTGTATTGGTGCAGAATGCAATTGGTTACGAAGCAAAACGGGGGGATTCTGTTACAGTGCAGAATATACCCTATGACCGGACAAAACAATTTGCCGACGAGGACGCCGCCTATTTTAGGCAGCAGAATATTCAGAAGACTATAATAATCTTCCTGATTGGGCTTGCTGTCCTCCTTGTTGCCTTTGTAGTATTCCGGCTTGTTTCCAAAGCCATCGAAAGGCAAAGGCTGGCTGCGGAAGAAGCCCTGGCGCGCGAAAGGCAGGCAGCGCGGGAACGCGCCCTCCTCGAAGCGGAGCAGGAAGGTGTGGAAGTTTCCATGTCTGTCGAAGAGCGGAAGCGTATGGAACTTCAGGAAAATGTGATCAGTATGGCCAAGGACCATCCGGAGGATGCGGCCCAGCTGATTAGAACCTGGCTTTTGGAGGATTAAACCATGGCACAAGCGACAGTCGGCGGTGCATCCACCACTTCCAAAAAGAAAGGAAACAAGGATTTTACCGGCCGCCAGAAAGCAGCTATATTCCTTGTTAGTATAGGATCAGAGATCTCTGCGGAAATTTTCAAGTACCTCCGCGAAGATGAAATAGAAACCCTTACCTTCGAAATTGCACGGCTGGAAACAATAGAGCCCGATCAGAAAGACGCCATCCTTCTGGAATTCCAGGAACTCATGATGGCCAACCAGTTTATTACGACTGGCGGCATAGACTATGCGCGGGAACTCCTGGAAAAATCGCTGGGGAGCCAAAAGGCGATCGACATTATCAACCGCCTTACATCGAGCCTGCAGGTTAGGCCTTTCGACTTTATTCGCCGTACCGACCCGGCGCACCTCCTTAACTTTATTCAGCAGGAACATCCCCAGACCATCGCGCTTATCCTTGCGTACCTGGAACCGAACAAGGCTTCCATTATTTTACAGAACCTCCCGCACGAAGTGCAGAGCGATGTCGCACGGCGCATAGCAACGATGGACAGGACAAGCCCGGAAGTCCTCCGCGAGGTGGAACGGGTACTGGAAAAGAAACTTTCAACGCTCTCCAGCGAAGACTATACGGCGGCAGGCGGTGTTGAAAGCATTGTGGAAATCTTAAACCTTGTAGACCGTTCATCGGAAAAACAGATTATCGAAGCACTGGAAGACGAAGACCCCGAGCTTGCCGAGGAGATCAAAAAGCGGATGTTCGTATTCGAAGACATCGTTATGCTCGACGACCGCGCCATCCAGAAGGTTATGCGGGAAGTGGATTCGCAGGAACTGGCCAAGGCGCTCAAGAGCGTGGATACCGAAGTGCAGGATAAGATATTCCGCAATATGAGTAAGCGTGCCGCAGGTATGCTTAAAGAGGATATGGAATACATGGGGCCGATACGGCTTAAAGACGTTGAAGAAGCGCAGCAGAAAATTGTTTCCATAATCCGCCACCTGGAAGACACCGGCGAAATCGTCGTTGCCCGCTCCGGCGAAGACGAGCTTGTGGTATAAGGGGTAATTTATGGCAAAAGCAGTTTTCAGGCCCGGCGAGCTGACCGTAGTGGAAAGCAGGGTAATACTCGAACCGCCGGGCGGTTTTGGAAGCGCAGATACCCTGGAAGATGAACTTGAAGAAGTTGACGAGATTGGGGCAGCAGAAGAATATACCGGCCCCACCGCCGATGACCTTAGGCGGGAAGCGGAAGCTTTTAAGGCCCAATGGGAACAGGAAAAGGAAGCGCTAATACGGTCTGCCAAATCGGAAGCAGACGGGATTATCAAGGAAGCGGAAGCGGCCGCTTTTTCCGAAGTAAAACGCAAAACCGGGGAAGCGCAGTCGTTCAGGCGCCAGGCGGAAGATGAAGCAGACAAGATTATCGCGGAAGCAAAAGAAAAAGCCAGGCAAATAGAAGCCGATTCATTGGCTGCTTTTGAAAACGAAAGGAAAGACGCGGAAGAACGGGGCCGGATCGCCGGCCGCGAAGTTGGCTTTACCGAGGGGAAGGAAGAAGTTGCGCGCCTTGTGGAGCGTACCCAGACAATACTTGAACGGGCCCAGGATAAACGCGCAGAGATTCTTGCCGAAACCGAACAGCAGATTATCGACCTTGTTCTGCTTATATCCCGGAAGGTAATTAAAATTATCTCGGAAAACCAGCGCAATGTTGTTATCTCCAATGTGGTTCAGGCGCTCCGCAAGGTAAAAGGCCGCGGGAATATTCTGATTAAGGTAAATATGCTGGATGTAAAACTAACGACAGAGCATAAAAAAGAATTTATCGATATGGTCGAAGGCGCGAAATCGGTACAGATTGTCGAGGATACAACAGTAGATCCCGGCGGCTGTGTTATTGAAACAGACTTTGGCGAGATCGACGCCCGTATATCCAGCCAGCTGGCGGAACTGGAACAGAAGATTCTTGAGATTAGCCCCATCAAGAGCAGGGCAAAAACCGGCCAGATAGAAGGTTCCTAAAATGATTGGACTAACTTCGATAATAGATAAATATCTTGAAACTGCCCAGGAAGTGGACCCGATTAAATGCGTTGGCCATGTAATAAAAGTTCAGGGGCTTCTGATCGAAAGCTCTGGCCCCCAGGCGGTAATTGGCGAACAGTGCCGTATCGAAATCCCCAAAGGGGGAAAGATTATCCCTGCAGAAGTTGTGGGGCTCCGGGGGGACATTGTTCAGCTTATGCCTTATGGCGAAACAGGCGGGATAGAGACCGGCAGCAGGGTAATCGCTTCCGGAAAGCTGCTTGAAATCCCTGTTTCAAAAAAACTCCTTGGCCGCGTACTGGACTGTACCGGGTACCCCCTGGACGAAAAAGGCGAAGTGGCGTCGCGTGTACATTACCCGGCAATGGCTGTACCTCCAGACCCCCTTAAGCGCCGCCGTGTACTACAGCGTATTGTAACCGGCGTCAGGGCGATAGACGGCCTCCTTTCTGTCGGGCGCGGGCAGAGGATGGGGATATTTTCCGGCTCCGGGGTGGGAAAATCAACTTTATTGGGGATGATTGCCAGAAACACCAATGCAGATATAAATGTCGTGGCTCTGATAGGCGAGCGGGGCCGCGAGGTAAATGATTTTATTGCGAATGATCTGGGGCCGGAAGGGATAAAAAAGACAGTACTTGTTGTTTCACCTTCCAATTCTCCGCCTCTTGCCAGGCTTCGCGGGGCATATACTGCGACAGCAATTGCGGAATACTTCCGCGATCAGGGGCTGGACGTAATGCTGCTTTTTGATTCGCTTACACGCTATGCCAGGGCGCTGCGGGAAATAGGGCTTGCCATTGGGGAGCCTCCCGCAACACGCGGCTACACCCCCAGCGTTTTCGATTCTATGCCCAAACTGCTGGAGCGCTGCGGTACTTCGGAAAAAGGGACAATCACCGGTTTTTATACGATCCTTGTTGACGGCGACGATTTGGATGAACCAATATCGGACACTGTTAGGGGAATCCTTGACGGCCATATTGTGCTTTCGCGCCGTCTTGCCGAAGCAAACCATTATCCTGCCATAGATGTACTGGGAAGCATTTCACGGCTTGCCCCGGTTGTATCGGGGCCTGTTACCAGAAAAACCGCCGGGCTGATTAGGCGGCATATTGCCATTTATAATGAAAACGAGGACTTGATAAATGTCGGCGCGTACCACAAGGGCACCAACCCTGCCATAGACGAAGCTGTTGCCAAAAAGGGGGCAATAGACAGTTTCCTTATCCAGGAAGTAGACGAGCGTTCCTCTATTGTGGAAACCTGCCAGGTGATGGGGGAAATTGCCGGGATAAAAATCCCGGTGGAAGAGATGCAGTCCTACCAGAAAGGGGAAGGTTTTATAATTCCCGATGACTCATACGAAGACGCTTCGGATGACAAAGAAACGATAAGCGCAGAACAAAGCACAACTTTGAATATCATGGAAGAAACAGGTGAAGCGGTTTAACTATAAACTGGAAAAAGTACTGCGTCTTAGGGAAAACCACGAAAGGGAAACCGAGATTGAACTGGGCAAAGCCGTTGGCGTACTGTCTGCCATAGAGGCGGGAATAAAAAACGTAGCAGAAGAAAAAATACTGGCAGCGCGTAACCGGTTTTCCGGGAATTTTAATCAAATGAGGGCTTTTGAATTTTATATAACGCGGCTCGATAAAACCAGGGATACCCTTTTGGAAAACGCAGCGCTTGCCGAGCTGGAAGTAGAAAGGACACGGGCAATCTACCTGGAGGCATCGAGGGACCGTAAAATTATTTCCAGGCTCAAGGAACGGCAGGAAAGGGAATACCGCCATGCGGTAAACCTGGAAGAAATAAAAAATATAGACGATATTTCCAGCGGGCTTGCTGCCAGAACAGCCCTTGCCGGCGCATAGGCGTTTACCTTAATTTTTTATAAAGATTACTCCAGTGTTGCAATATGATTCGCTATGCCATATACTTAGATTGGAGGATATAAAAATGGCGTCATCTGCATTAAATGTATTATCGGGAATCGCGGCGGCGGCTGCAGGTTTTCATGGAGAAAAAGTATCCAGCGGCGGGGCGATCCCCGGTTTGGATTTGGCAAAGCTCTTGCCGGCCATGCTGGGCAGCAAGGCAGGGGGGGCTTCCGGCCTTTTGGGATCCATTGCGTCGGTTGCGGCAGGCTCCGGGCTGCTTGGCGGCGGCGGTTCCAAATTGGGGGACCTGGCTGGCCTTGCAGGTTCATTGCTTTCCACCGGCAGCGGGGGTGCAGTCAGCAAAGCATCCGGCGGCGTGGAAGGGCTTGCGTCCGCAATACTGGGGAATTCCGGTTCTGCATCGAGCCTTGGCTCCATTGCCGGCCTTGCGACCAAACTGGGAAAAACAGCAACCAGCAAAAACGACCTTTTGGGTATGGCATCGAGCCTTGGAAAATGCCTGGGCGGCGCCGGCGGTGTTTCCATAAACGGCGGGAGCGCAGCAGTAAAAGCGGTTGATTCCGTTATGGGGAACGATGCAAAAGGCGTGATCCTTAAAAGTATCCTGAATGGGATTATAAAATGAGGCATTTTTAAAAACTAAAGTTTTGAAAATGCCTTAAATAAACATCGAGGGCGTTTAAAAAAGCAATTTGTATTATAAACGCTTTTTTCTGTACAAAAAAATTAGGAGTATCCCCAATGGTTAATTTTGATTATAAAAACCCCACACGAATTGTTTTCGGGAAAGGGACAATACCAGAGGCCGGCAAACTTATAAAGGAACATGGCGCCTCTAGGGTATTGCTGCATTACGGCAGCGGGAGTATTAAGAAAAACGGCGTTTATGACACTGTTGTTAAATCATTAAAGGAAGCAGGGATTGAATTTGCCGAACTGGGCGGCGTACAGCCCAACCCGCGCCTTGCACTGGTAAAAGAAGGCATAGGAATCTGCCGGGATAAAAAGCTGGACTTTATCCTTGCCGTCGGCGGCGGCAGCGTTATCGATTCAGCAAAGGCAATAAGTGTCGGCGTCCCCTATAACGGCGATGTTTGGGATTTTTATGTCCCTACAGCAGAGCCAAAAACAGCTGTCCCTGTCGGTACGGTGCTTACAATCCCTGCGGCAGGCAGCGAAATGTCGTGGTCTTCTGTAATCACGAACGATGACGGGAAATACAAAAGGTTTCTTGACTGCCAGCTTCTTTACCCGGCTTTTTCGATAATGGACCCGGAAACCATATTTACACTCCCGGCATACCAGTTGGGCTGCGGCATTACCGATATGTTTGTCCATGTCTATGAACGGTATTTTACAAATGCCAGAAGTGTTGACCTTACCGATCGTATTTGCGAAGCGGTAATGTCTGCGATTATCTACAATGGCAAAAAGCTCATGGAAAACCCAAAGGATTACGATGCCGCAGCAGAAATTATGTGGTGCGGGTCGCTCGCCCACAATAACCTTGCCGGTACAGGCCGTGGGGGGGGCGATTTTGCAAGCCACATGATAGAGCATGAGCTGTCTGCATTCAATGACGTTGCACATGGGGCAGGGCTGGCGGTAATAACGCCAAACATGATGAGGTATACTTATAAGCACGACCTGCAGCGTTTTGTGCAATTTGCCGTCCGTGTTTTTGGCATTGAACAAAATTTCCATAACCCCGAAGAAACCGCCTTGCGCGGCATTGAAGCGCTTGGTGATTTCTTCCGCTCCCTTGGTATGCCAAAAACCCTTAAGGAAATCGGCATCGAGGAAAAGGACTTTGCCGCCATTGCAAAGAAAATCAGGAAATTCGATGCAGAAAACGGGACAACGGGAAATTTCCTCCCGTTAAAAACAGCCGATGTAGAGAAGATACTGCAGCTGGCTAAATGACGCTTTAATTGCCGTTTTAATAATTGGCAGTCCAAAAGTTAGAGCATTTTAAAAGGTCAGGAATATTTAAATTCGCTGCCGCCGATAAACTCGCGCAGTATGCTGTTCCCTGGCACATATTGCGGCGGTATGGGTGCAAAGTTTTCCAGAAAAGAAAGAATGCGCCGGGCTTCTGCATATTCAACCATGGTAGGTTTTACTGATCTAAGCAGGGGGTCGGCGTAAAATTTTAATACCGCCAGTTCATAGTCCAATGCGGAGTTAAAGGCAACGTCTGCCCCCTCCTGGAAGGGGAATATGTGTTTTTGCTCGCCTGACTGTACACTTGGCCACATTTGAATTGTTTTTGCCGCACTTGCCCCCCGGTATTGATTGTCGCGGACCATACGACGCAGAAGGCGGTTGTCGCTGGTGGGGATTCTGTTATGGTCATCCAGGTTCAACTGGGTAAGGGCAGAAATATAAAATTTAAATTTTTTACTGCGTTCTACCTGCGGCGTGCATGCGTCGTTTAGGCCGTGTATCCCTTCCAGTATCAGGATTGACCTGTCGTCGAGGCGTATCGGCTTGCCCCTTACCTTGCGGCTCCCGCTTTTAAAATCAAAAATGGGGATGTCTACTTCTTTTCCGCCAAGGAGCTCCACAAGCTGCTGGTTCAGGTAAGCGACATCAAGCGCCTCCAGGCATTCAAGGTCTGGCTGCCCCTTCGCATCTTTTGGGGCAAATTCCGGGCTGCGGTAGTAATCGTCGAGGCTTACCGCAATGGGGGACATCCCCATAACCTCCAACTGGATGGAAAGCCTTTTTGCCGTTGTTGTTTTGCCGGAACTCGAAGGGCCGGCTATAAGTATGATCTTTACATCGCTGCGGCGTTCATAAATACGGTCTGCAATTTCCGCGAGTTTTTTTGCCTGGAATGCTTCTGCAATGCGTATGTAATCCTGTATGGTCCTGTTGGATACAAGACGGTTAAGCTGGCCGACAGAATGAACGCCAAGAATATTCCCCCATTTTTTATATTCCCTGTAAACGGAAAAAAGGCTTGGGCTGTCTTCGAAAGGCTCGATGGTTCTTTTGCCTGTCGCGGGAAAGTGAAGCAATAGCCCGTCTCCGTATTCCATTAAATCAAAGACATCCAGCACCCCTGTCCTGTTTACAAGCGGATCAATATAAAGGTCTGCAAAATCCCTGCATTGGTTTACGCGGACCTTGGATTCGCTGCGCTGCTCAAAAAGAATCAGGGTATCTTCCTGATGGTTTTTTTCAAAACGCTCCAATGCTTCTTCGTATGCCATATAACCGCAGGAGATGGGCAGGTTTTCCTTAACCAGCGCCTGCATCTTGTCTTCCAGGTCCTTAACTTCTTTTCCGGTTGGTTTTTTGCCGTCTGCAAAAGTATAGTAGTACGAATGCCCAAGTGAATGTCCAATGGTAAGGCGGCGATCCGGGAAAAGATCCCGGGCTGCAATGGCCAGAATAAAAGCAAGGGAACGGCGGTAAATTACCGCCCCGTCGTGGCTCGAGAGCAAAACAGGTTCCAGGGTACAGTTTGTTTCCAGCCTTGTGGAAAGCGGCAGTATTTCGTTATTTACCCGGATTGCTGCAAGTTCATCTTTTTCGTCGCCAAAACTTTCCAGGAACGAATCGACCGGGACCCCAAAAGGGCAGGTAGAGGTTTTTGTATCGCCATTGTTTGCGCATATTGTTACTGCAATTGTGTTATCCATGTTCCCCCCTATAGTGCCTTTAGCCCCTGCGTTAAATCATCCAAAATATCGTCTATATGTTCAATGCCGATAGAGAGCCGCACCGTATTGGGCCTAATCCCCGAATCCAAAAGTTCACTTTCGCTCATCTGCGAATGTGTTGTGGATGCCGGGTGTATTACCAGGGATTTTGCATCTGCCACGTTTGCAAGGAGCGAAAAGAGTTTTAGTTTTTCTGTAAAAGATTTTGCTTTTTCCGCATCGCCTTTAAGTTCAATGCTAAAGATAGAACCAGCCCCTTTGGGGAAATATTTTTTGTACTGGATGTGATCGCGGTGATCGGGAAGGGACGGGTGGTTAACCCGTTCTATCATAGGGTGGCTTTTAAGGAATTCGACTACTTTAAGGGCGTTTTCCACATGCCGCTCGACGCGGAGAGAAAGGCTTTCCAGCCCCTGGAGGAAGAGGAATGCATTAAAAGGCGAAAGAGATGCGCCGGTGTCGCGCAGAAGCTGGCGGGCTTTTACAATAAAGGCTGTCTTCCCTGCCGCTTGTGTAAATATAATGCCATGGAAACTTGGGTTTGGCAGGGTTAAGCCGGGAAATTTCCCGCTTGCTTCCCAGTTAAAATTTCCGCTGTCTACAATTATGCCGCCGATCGATGTGCCGTGGCCGCCGATAAATTTTGTCGCCGAATGGATCACGATGTCTGCCCCGTATTCAATTGGCCGCAGCAGGTACGGGGTTGCGAAAGTGTTGTCAACAATTGCGGGGATATTGTTTTTATGTGCAATGTTTACGGCTGCCTCAATATCCACAACCGATGAATTGGGGTTCCCAAGGGTTTCAAAAAAGACAGCCTTTGTATTGCCCCGCAGCGCTTTTTCAAAATTTTCGCTTTTGCTTCCGTCAACAAATGTACATTCTACCCCCATTTCCTTAAAAGTATTGGCAAAGAGGTTGTAGGTGCCGCCGTAGATCTGGTAATCCGAAACAATGTGGTCCCCGGCTTTTGTAATGTTCTGTACCGCACAGGTAACGGCTGCGGAACCGGAGGCAAGGGACAGGGCAGCCGCCCCGCCTTCCAGCGCGGCGACGCGTTTTTCAAACACATCCCATGTTGGGTTCATAATACGGCTGTAGATTGGCCCGGCATCTGCCAGCGCAAAACGGGCGGCCGCTGTTTTTGAATCGGGGAACACATACGAAGTTGTCTGGTAAACCGGTACTGCCCTTGCACCTGTAGCAGGATCGGGCTTTTCCTGCCCTGCATGGACCTGGAGTGTTTCGAATCTTTGTTGAGCCATTTTTTTATTCCTTTAATTCGCCCAGGTCGTATGGTGTTTCCTGGTAAACAAAGTTAAGCCAATTGGAAAAGAAGAGGTGGGCATGGGCCCGCCACCGTACCAATGGTGATTTTTCCGGATCATTGCCGGGGTAATAATTTTTGGGTATCTCTATCGGGAGGCCTTTGGAAAGATCGCGGCGGTATTCCCTGTCGATTGTTAACGGGTCGTACTCAAGGTGGCCTGTTACATATATTTCGCGGCATTCCCGGGCAGAACAGATAAAGAGCCCTGTTTCCGGGGTCTCCGACACGATGCTGATTTCTTTACAGTCATTTAAGGCTGCCCTGTCGCTCCCCGTATGGCGCGACTGCGGGGCAAGGAATTCATCGTCGAACCCGCGGAATAGCGGCGTGTTGCGCGCCCCTTCCGAAAGCCCATGGGGGAATATCCCGAAGAGTTTATTGGCCAGAGGCACTTTCCCTATCCCATAATGCCGGTATAGCCCCGCCTGCGCCCCCCAGCAGATATGGAGGGTGGAGAATATATTCCCCCTGGAATAGTCGATCATTTCCGCCAGTTCGTTCCAGTAATCTACATCCTCAAAGTCCAGCGTCTCTACAGGCGCCCCGGTAATAATAAGCCCGTCAAAGCGGCGGTGCAGGGCTTTTTTGGTACTTATGTAAAACTTTTCCAGATGGCCAGGCGGGGCGTTTTTTGATTCATGGCTCCCCATATTAAGCAGGGTAATATTAACCTGTAACGGGGTGTTCCCCAAAAGGCGGAGCAGCTGTATCTCCGTATCCACCGTGGTCGGCATTAAGTTAACAATTGCAACTTCCAGCGGCCGTATGTCCTGATGGGCCGCCCTGTCTTCTGTCATTACAAATACATTTTCTTTTCCCAGCGCCTCATAAGCAGGGAGGGCTTTGGCAATTCGTATTGGCATATTTTCCTCCGGCTATATCATCCTAAGCACTGAACTATCGTAGCCTTCCGGCGGGATAAAACCCAAAAAATCAATGCAGGTTGCGGCAATTGAACTTATACCAAGCCCTTTATTGAGCGCGTCTTCGTGGTTTTCGCCTTTCCCCGGTTCGTATTCACCCTTGTACCCGGGGTCGTAGATTATGCAAGGCACAGGGTTAAGGCTGTGGCTGGTTTTTGCCTTTGGCGTCCCGTCATCTTTGCGGGAAACGGCGCCGGTCTTTTTGTCGTGCTCGTACATATCGTCCGAATTGCCGTGGTCTGCAGTAATTACCAAGACGGCGCCTTTTTCGGCTGCTGCCTTGCGTATCCTGCCTAGCTGTAAATCCATTGCCTCCATGGAACAAATAACTGCCTGGTAAATACCTGTGTGGCCCACCATGTCGCCGTTGGGGAAATTGAGACGGATAAAATCATATTTATCCGAATTAATGGCTTCTATTACCCTGTCTGCAATATCTGCGCATTTCATCCAGGGGCGCTGCTCAAAAGGTACAACATCGCTTTTTATTTCTTCATAGTCTTCAAGTTTTTCGTTAAACTTACCGGTACGGTTACCGTTAAAAAAGTATGTTACATGGCCGTACTTTTGCGTTTCGGAAATTGCCAGTGTCCTTACCCCCGAAGCAGCCAGGTATTCCCCCATTGTCCTGTCGATAGCAGGGGGGCTTACGAGGTAGCGTTTGGGGACATGGGTGTCGCCGTCGTATTCCATCATCCCCGCGTAGCAAACTGCCGGGCGCCTGCCGCGGTCGAATTTGTCAAAGGCATCTTCTTCAAATGCGGCGGTTATTTCCAGCGAGCGATCGCCGCGAAAGTTAAAATACACGACAGAGTCGCCGTCTTCTATGGTGCCGATTGGCTTCCCGTCATCGCCAGTTATAACAAATTCCTTTAAGTCCTGATCAATAATCCCGGGGATTTCCTTGCGGTATGTTTCTACCGCTTCGCGCGCGCTTTTAAACGCCCGCGCTTTCCCGTGTACATGGGTATCCCAGCCGCGGCGTACCATTTCCCAGTCTGCGCCGTAGCGGTCCATGGTTATCCACATCCTGCCGCCGCCCGACCCGATCTTTGCGTCAAAGCTGCCGTCCGATTGTTCTTTAAGAAATTCTTCAAAGGGGTCGATATATTCAAGGGCGCTGGTCTCGCCGACATCGCGTCCGTCAAAAAGGACATGGACACGCAGGCGCTTTACCCCTTCTTTTTTTGCCTGGGTAATCATCGCCTTAAGGTGATCCATGTGGCTGTGCACATTACCGTCACTAAAGAGCCCAAGAAAGTGGAGAGTTGGTTTTCCTTGCCCATCGCTTTTTTTTAGGTTGGCAATAATTTCCTTCCATGCGGCCCCCTCGAACATTGCGCCGCTTGCTATAGCCTGCGATACCAGGGCGGCCCCCTGGTTAAACACCCGGCCAGAGCCCATGGCATTGTGGCCAACTTCGCTGTTCCCCATATCATCATCCGAAGGAAGTCCAACCGCTTTCCCGTGGGCTTTAAGGGTTGTGTTGGGGTTTGACTTTCTAAGTTCATTAAGCACGTCCATTTTTGCATCAGCAACGGCATCGCCTTCTTTATATTTACCGTATCCCACCCCATCCATGATTATAAGAACCAGGGGCCCCTTGCGGCCTTTCCATGCGGGATTTTTAATTAATGGATTCATTATTTTCTCCTTGCTTCCCCAATGTATCCGGGTGTTTACTTAAATCTAATATCCATCAGGGTTACATCATCGGCCAAAGATGCTGTCCCTATCCAGCTGTTGATTTCCTTGGTGAGTGTGGCTGGAATTTTTGATGGCTGAGTTGAATGCAGGTTTTTAATAAGTTTTGAAGCCTGTTCTTCCCCGTAACGTTCCCCGTAGATATTCATCATGTCAATCAATCCATCGGAATAGGTGCAAATCCGTAGCCCTTTTGTCATTGGTATCATGGGGCAGTCGGAAAAATCGTATTCCTCTTCGATACCCAGGGGGGGGATTGTAGGGTTGGATACCTTGTAGGTAATTTTGTTGTCTGACTGGGGCACAAAGATAAGTACCGGGGAAAACCCGCAATTGTGGATCCTGATCATCTTAATGGAAAAATCGATATAGAATAAAACCGCGGCTACAAATATGCCCGGCGGGTTTACGTCTTTAATAAGTATATTAATCCGGTTTGTTAATTTCTCGGCTGTCCCGATATACTGGAACAATTCAAACGATGAATAACATGCGCCCAAAGCCATGGTTGTAAGGGCGCCGGAAATGTTTTTGCCTGCCACATCGAAACAACCAATCAATATATGGTCTTTGTCCGGCTGGTATACCCGGTAATAGTCCCCGCCTATTTCATGGGCCATGTGGTTAAACAGGCATAAATGGAAACGTTTGTCGTTTATCTCCGATTTTTGCAGAAGGTGCTGCTGAATTTCACCTGCCCGGTTTAAATCCTGGTTCCGCAGCTCGTTTGTATATTCGATAATTTTTTTAAGGCTTACAATGCCAAGATAACTTCTTCTGTGCTGGACAACATACCAGGCTGTTTCATAAGATTCCTGTTTCAGGACTTCTTCCAAAATCTTGTTGATGTATGAGGTGGCGTCCAGAACTTCCTTAATGGGAGTAACATAGGCGTCGAGGTCTTTTTGCCAGAATTTATTCCAGGCGGAACCGGCCATTTTTTCCAGTACTTCCCTGGGCAGTACGCCCTGGACTGTCCCGTCCCTTTCTACGGGGATTACTTTTAGATCGGGGTTGTCGGAAATCAGCTCCATTGCCCAGTCAACATTGGAGCCTGCGTTTATGGGTTCAGCTACCTCTGTTATAAACCCTATCTGGAGGGGGGAAAATATTCTGCCAATATCCTGTGCACTTTGAGCCATATCTACCATTAACTATATTAAAAAATAGACAGTCTGTCCATTATGGTTTATTCTTTATTTGATGGATGTTTTTGGATTTATAAAAGACACTGTTCAATCCGGTTTTAATTCACTGGTCGGCAGGGTAGGGCAGATCCTGGCCAAACCCAAAAAAGCCGCTTTCCCGCTGGCCGATCGCCTCCTGGCGGACGCTTTCAGGCTTGGGCAGATACCTTCGCCCACCGAGCAGGAAAAAGACCGCGCTTTTTTTGTTGCGGAGCGTTTATCCGCCTTAAATGTGCCGTATGTTGTGGATGATTCGGGTAATATCCTTGCCAGCCTCCATTCCCTAAATGAGACGGAGATTTCCCGGGACCCGCTCCTTGTATTTACGCGGCTGGTTTCCGAACGGTGGAACCCGTTGGAGAGCCTTGGGAAACTGGAGATTCAATATGCGCAGGGGGCAGGCCTTGCAGATGCCCTGGGCCCGGCGGCGCTCCTTTCCGTTGCGGAGGCTTATGCAGAGGGCCGTCTGGCCCCCGAACGGGACATAATCCTTTTCTTTTCTGCCCACCACTTTGACGACCCTGTATCTGACGCGTTCCGTATTGTTACTTCGGGCACACGCTTCCGGCCCGTCGCCGCCATTGGGGTTTCGGGGTTTATGCTGGGTTTTTTAACCAGCCATACGCTTGGGTCATTCAGGGCCCAGCTGACCATTGGCGAAGAGGAAGGGCAGATGGCCGGCGACAATGCGATTGTCGGCGCCCTTGTCGATATGACCCGGCATTTCCAGAAAGCGGCGGATGAGTTTGGCCCGGGCTTAAACCTTTATTTTAAGCGGGTCGAAGCACAGAGTTCTTTTTACCGTACCCCTGTAGAAGCGGAACTGGAGCTTGAACTGGAATCTGCCGATGGCGAAATTCTTGAAGCTGCGCTGGAGAATATTAAAGCCGTCGCAGAGACCACGGCATATGACGCTGTAAAAGGTTCATTCCGGCTTATAGCTTCCATACCCCCCGGCGACCCGGCGCTTGGCAAAGAACTTGCGGATATGGTTCTGGAAGAAATGCGGGAACTTAAGATCAATACGGTGGAAGAAGCAAAACCCGACCCGGCGTCCTTCCTTTCCGCAGTCGGGATACCGGCTATATCTGTTGGGATTGCGTCGGGGCGCGAAGGGCTTAATGTTGATACCGTAGAAATATCCTCTTTGGAAAAGGGGCGCCTGCTTTTGGCTCATATTATAATGAGGGCAGGGAAAATACAGGGTGAAAAGGGAAATGGGTAAGCTTACAGGAAGCGGAGGGCATAATGGCTGGCGATCTTTTAAAAAAAACCTGGCACCATTCAAAATTTTCTGATATCGGCGCACTGGTAGCGCTAAAAGAAAAAAAACACATAAAAATATCCCTGGCTTTTCCAACATTGAATGAAGAAGCGACAATCGGCAAGGAAATATTAATAATCCGCACGGAATTGATGGACAGGTACCCCTTGCTGGATGAAATCGCCATAATTGACTCATCTTCCAAAGATGATACCCGGAAAGTCGCAGAGCAGTTCGGCGCAAAAGTTTTTACGTCCAGAAGCATACTCCCTAAATACGGCAGCTTTAAAGGAAAAGGGGAAAACCTGTGGAAAAGCCTTTATGTACTGGAAGGCGATATTATCGTCTGGGTAGATGCGGACATCTCCAATATTTCCCCCAAATTTGTTTACGGCCTTTTGGGCCCCCTGCTTACAGACGACCGCACTTCCTATGTTAAGGCTTTTTACGAAAGGCCCATCCGTTCTTCCAAGGGGATTACCAGTTCCGGCGGCGGCAGGGTTACCGAGATTCTGGTGCGCCCGCTCTTTTCCCAATTTTTTCCGGAACTTGCCCGGTTTATCCAGCCATTATCCGGCGAATATGCAGGCCGTCGTTCGCTTCTGGAACGGCTTTCGTTTTCTGTTGGTTACGGTGTAGAGCTTGGCCACCTTATCGATATTTTGGAAATGGATGGTATAGAAGCCCTTGCCCAGGTTGATTTGGATATGCGTATTCACCGCAACCAGACAACAGAAGCGCTTGGCCGTATGTCGTTCGGCATACTCCATACGTTTTTTGAGCGCGCCCAAAAATACGGTAAATCGCAGCTTGATTCCGGTCTGGGGGAATACCACCTTTCCCTGGAACAGTCCGAATCGGAGCACCGAGTGGTTAAAACGGAGATCTCTGCCGTCGAACGGCCCCCGATGATAACTGTTCCCGAATACAGGACACGGTTTAAAAAGTAACTGGCTTGTAATATAACCCTGTTGGTTATCTTACAAGCCTTGCATTTTTTCGGCTTTCAGCCTGCAAAAATGCGTTTTTAAGCGGAAGTTGTTCTAAAACTGAAGTTTTCGGAACAACTCTGATTACCCGTTCAATATATCTGCCAGCCGCCGGTAGGTCTGGTTTACTTCGTGCTTTATTTCGACAGGTACATGATCTTCCAGTTCGTCGATAAGCGCTTCGAGGCTTGCGATGCTTTCGCTAAGGGCTGTGTGGAAGCCGCGGGAACAGCGGAACCAGTAACCACCGTTATAATCGGTAAAGAGAGAAATAAACCCCAATTCCCTGCCGGGCCAGTCTGTGTTTCCGGGGGGGGGTGTTTTTCCACGTTTTGCTTTCTTGCCGCTCTGCGCGGGAAGCAGCACATTGGGGAGTTCGCCCGATAGTCTTTTAAGGCTGTCTTCTTCGCCGGAAAAAAAGTTTTTCTTTCGCTTCCATTCCCTTTCGAGCGACCCTTCCAGTTCAAGGATGGGAAGCAGCGACAGTATTAGAGACAGTTTTTCCCCTGCCAAAAGGGTGTGGTTTTTATAGGTAATAACGCCGCGCAGCCCGCGGTATTGATCGCGGTCGAAATAAAATTCATCAAAGTTGTCTTTTATGTCCTTGAGTTTTTCCCAGTCCATGGCTACGTTTTTTTTCCCTTTGATTGTTTCAATGGGAAAAAGGCAGGCGCCCAGTTTTATGCTGTTGGTAAAATCGCGCCGCTGTTTCCTTTCTGCGCGTTTCTTCCTGCCTTCCCTTTCCGGCGTGTCCCTTATGCCGCCCAATTCAAAGAGGAGTAGGGGGCTTATTTGTTTAAGGGTTTCCAGATGCAACGGGCTTACCGACATGGCGTACATCCTTGTGGTACGTACAATTTCCCCTGCCACAATAAACTGCGGCGAAGGGGAGTCCCCGCTGCGTTTGAACATTACAGAGCCGGGGTGGATCATAATGCGGTCGGCTGTCAGGCTCCTGAATGTTTCTGGCGCAAACCTTCCCCTGGGTTTCCCGTCCCGGACGCAGACAAACTGGATAAGCCCGCGGCCGACACAGCAAAGGTAATCCTCGGTACTCCCGCCCGAGAGGACGGGGATATTTTGCGATGAGATGATCTCTTCCAGCTGCAGGGTAACATTGGCAATTTCCGCCATCGCCCTCATGTCAAGGTAATTTTTGTCGCAGAAATTTTGTTTGTCCGGCGTGCTTGTGAATGCGCGGTAAAGTTTTAAGTATGAAACAAAATCCCCGTCGTTGTCGCGGAAGCGGTGGTGGGCGCGGCGTGCGTCCATCTCCTCCCCCGGCGGCAATAAATAGGGACTTTGTGTCGAAAGGAATGCAGCGGCAATAACCGTTTCCTCAATCACATTTGGGTATTTTAGCATGGCTTCGACGATGATCCTTGAATGCCGCGGGGCCAACGGGAACTCTGTCATCATTTTTCCGGTGGAAGAAAGCGTCCTGTCTTCTTCCAGCGCGTCAAGGAGCTTGAGTGTCTCTATGGCGGCAAGTATCCCTTCCCTTCCCGGCGGGGATATAAAATCGAACCCTTCAAAATCGGAAATCCCAAGGTCTGCCATGCGCAGCACTACTTCCGATAAATCGGTGCGGAAGATCTCTTCGGTGGTAAAGAGTGGGCGGCTTTCAAAATCCTTGCGGGTATACAGGCGGTAGCATGACCCTTCCTGTGTACGTCCGGCGCGTCCTTTGCGCTGGTTTGCCGACGCTTTGGATATGGGCGACTCGACAAGGCTCGATGTAAAGGTACGCGGGTTGTAAAAGTTCAGCTTGGAAAGCCCCGAATCAATCACTGCGGTTATCCCGTCTATGGTAACCGAAGTCTCGGCAATATTGGTCGCGATAACCGCCTTTGTTTTGCCCTGCGGCGGCTTGTCAAAAACCCGCTCCTGCTCTTCCTTGCCAAGCCTGCCGTAAAGGGGGACAAGGTGGAGGTATTTCCCGGCGGGCCCGATGCTTAAGCGGTTCATGCAGTCTTTTATCAATTTTTCCCCCGGGAGGAAAACAAGAATATCGCCGGGCCGCTTTTCGCCGATAAACCTTTCGACGATAGATTCGATTTTAAGAAGCAGGGCTTCGGCGCCTATGTTCCCGCCGCTGTGTTTTTCCCGTTCGCCCCGTTTTTTGCTGTCCCTGTCGCCTTTTTTTGCAATAACCAATTTTTCGTCTGCCTTTTCTTTATCAATACCAGGCAGAAGAAGCGGGTCATACACCATGGTTACCGGAAAGGTTTGCGCTTCGATTTTTACAACCGGGCATTCGCCGAAATATTCGGAAAACACTTCGGCATTAATTGTCGCCGATGAAACAATCACCTTGAATTCTTTCCGTTCTTCGCACACGCGTTTTATAAGGCCAAGGATAAAATCGATGTTAAGGCTCCGCTCGTGCGCTTCGTCGATAATCATCACCGCGTAACGGGAAAGCCAGGGGTCAAGTTTCATTTCCTGGAGGAGTATGCCGTCGGTCATGATTTTTACTTTTGTATTTTTCCCTGTCCTGTCTTCAAAACGCATCTTGTAACCAACAGGGCACATCGGGTCTTCGGGCCCGGCAAACCCCAGCTGACGCGCGATAAAATCGCATACAGACAGGGCTGCGATACGCCGCGGCTGGGTAACGCCGATAACCCCGCTGCTGCCGTACCCTGCTTCGCGGAGTATGACGGGCAGCTGGGTTGTCTTTCCCGATCCGGTTGGGCTTTCCACGACAATCGCCTGGTTCCCTTCCAGTGCGGCAAGTATGCGGTCTTTGTGCTGATATACGGGGAGGTCGAGGTAGTTCATGGTACAAGTTTAATCCAAAATGGAAGAATAAGCCACTAAACTAATAGTATTATTCCCGGCAATGGTATACAATTAAAACATTGGAGGAAACTGAATGGCTAATCAAAAATATGTGTATTTCTTTGGCGAAGGAAAAGCCGAAGGCGATGCGAAGATGAAAGACACCCTGGGGGGCAAAGGGGCCAACTTGGCGGAAATGACCAACTTGGATATTCCCGTCCCGCCGGGTTTTACCATTTCTACCGATGTATGCGCTGCATATTATGAAAACAAAAACAAATACCCTGCCGGGCTCGAAGAAGAAGTGCTTGCCACTCTGGACAGGCTCGAAAAAGTAATGGGTATGAAGCTGGGCGACCCAGGCGACCCGCTCCTCGTATCGGTGCGTTCGGGCGCGCCGGTTTCCATGCCCGGTATGATGGACACAATCCTTAACCTTGGTATGAACGACAAATCTGTCCACGGCCTTGCAAAAAAAACGGGGAACCCCCGCTTTGCATGGGACGCGTACCGCCGCTTTATCCAGATGTACGGCGACGTGGTAATGGAAGTGCCGCATGAGGCTTTTGAACATGCCCTGACTGCCGTAAAAAAGGCAAAAAAGGTGGAACTGGACACCGGCCTTGACGCAAAAGACCTGGAAAAACTTGTTGCCGACTATAAAGCGCTTGTCCGCAAGCATACCAAAAAAGACTTCCCCCAAAAGCCGCTGGATCAGCTGTGGGGCGCTGTTAATGCCGTCTTTGGTTCATGGATGAATGAGCGGGCCATAAAATACCGGCAGCTTAATGAAATCAAGAACCTTAAAGGGACAGCCGTCAATGTCCAGTCGATGGTCTTTGGCAATTTCGGCGATGACTCGGGGACCGGCGTCTGCTTTAGCCGTGACCCTTCCACGGGAAAGAACGAATTCTACGGCGAATATTTAATGAACGCCCAGGGCGAAGATGTTGTCGCAGGTATCAGGACGCCGGAAAAGATCGCAACCCTGGCAAAGAAAAACAAAAAAGTCTACGACCAGCTTGTGGGGATAAAAGACAAGCTGGAGCATCATTTTAAGGATATGCAGGATTTGGAATTTACCGTCCAGCAGGGGAACCTTTTCCTGCTCCAGACAAGGAACGGCAAGCGGGCCGGGGCGGCGGCGGTAAAATGCGCCGTTGACATGGTGGCAGAAAAACTTATAACCAAAGAAGAGGCTATCCTGCGGGTAAGCCCCGGCCACCTGGATCAGCTGCTCCACCCGATGATCGACCCCAGGGCGCTCAAGGGCGCAAAGCCCCTTACAGTTGGCCTTAATGCTTCCCCAGGCGCCGCAGCGGGGCGCATCGTCTTTACCGCAAACGAAGCAGAAGCCTGGCATGCCAAGGGCGAAAAAGTTCTTCTTGTGCGCAAAGACACGAGCCCCGAGGACATAGGCGGCATGGTGGTATCGCAGGGTATCCTTACCTCCACTGGCGGCATGACAAGCCATGCGGCTGTTGTCGCCCGCGGCATGGGCACGCCGTGTGTTGCAGGCGCAAAGGGCGTTACCGTGGTTGGGAAGAAAGTAACCATCGGAAAAAATAATTACAAGGAAGGGGACTGGATTTCCATCGACGGTTCCACAGGCGAAGTTTTTGACGGCCGCCTCCCCCTTGTTACGCCGAAAATTTCCAAAGACATGAGCACCTTCCTTTCCTGGTGCGACGAGACCCGTAAGGGTTCCGTGCGGGGGAACCTTAAGGGCTTTGAAGTGTGGACAAACGCAGACCAGCCGGAAGACGCCAAGCGCGCGTTTGAATTCGGCGCGCAGGGGATCGGCCTTTGCCGTACCGAGCACATGTTCTTTGACAAGGCAAAACTTATCCACTTTAGGGCGATGATAGTCGCCGAGACGGAAAAAGAACGGAAGACGGCACTTGCAAAAATACTCCCGCTGCAGAAAAAAGATTTTTACGGCATCTTTAAGGCAATGGAAGGCCGGCCTGTTACGATACGGCTCCTCGACCCGCCGCTCCACGAATTTGTCCCCCATACAAAAGAAGAGATGGCGGAACTGGCAGCTTACCTTAAGGTTAAGCCGGCAGCCCTCCAGCCAAAAATTGACGTCCTTCACGAAGCGAACCCGATGCTGGGCCACCGTGGCTGCCGCCTTGCCGTTACCTACCCGGAAATTTACGACATGCAGGTAGAGGCGATTGCCCTTGCCGCTGCGGATTGCGTAAAACAGAAGATCCCCGTAAACCCGGAAATCATGATCCCCATAGTCGTTACTGCGCGGGAACTCAAGCTGTTGCGGCCAAATGCGGAAGCGGTATTAAAGCGGGTTTTCGACAAAGCCGGCGTTAAGCTTCATATAAAAATCGGCACGATGATCGAAGTGCCCCGTGCTGCGATCAGGGCTGCCCATGTCGCAAAATACGCGGACTTCTTTAGCTTTGGCACCAACGACCTTACCCAGATGACCTTTGCGTTCAGCCGCGACGACGTGGCGTCGTTCCTGCCAACATACCTGGAAAAGAACGTGCTTGATGTGGACCCGTTTAAAACAGTAGACGAAGAAGGGGTAGGGTTCCTTATCCAGCATGCAACATCGGAAGGGAGGAAAATCAACCCCTCGCTCCAGGTTGGCATCTGCGGCGAACATGGGGGCGACCCGCAGACTATAGATTTCTGTTACCGTTCGGGGCTTAGCTATGTGTCGTGTTCGCCGTTCCGTGTGCCTTTGGCACGGCTGGCCGGCGCTCAGGCGGTAATAAAGAATAAATAGTACTTTCCAGCTTCTCTCACAAAGCCGCCAAGGCACAAAGGACGGAACGCAGCCTACGATTCCAGCGAAACCCTTTGTGTTTTTGCGGCTTTTGCGTGAGGAATAATTAAAAAGTAATCAGGCGTCAGATTCTAAATCATCTTCAAAATCAACCGCCGCATCGTGTGTGTTGTCAGGGCTTGCGGTGTCCGCTTGCTCATGTGTTGCTGCCGATTGCTCATGTGTTGCTGCCGATTGCTCAGGCTCGGGGATTTCTTCGGGTTCCTGTATAACGCTTGCGCTACCCTGGTTATAATAATCATCCCTGTTTTCGTCCGGTTCCGGCGGGCGGATTGCGTCAGCCACCGATCCGAGCAGGAAGGCCTGGTCAAACAGTTTTGCTATTTCATCTGCCTGGGCCCGCGTAAAGTACATACAGAATGTGGGTGATTCTTTTATACCTTCGCTGTTCTTGCCGCTTTCTTCCCTGGCGGTTCTTTGCCGGATTGTAAAATAGGGGGCATTGTTCCTGAACCGGTACCCCACATCTATAACAGGCGAAGAATTGTAGGTTTGTGAAATTTTAAGCGTTTTCCATTCAAACAGCCCATTGACTGCCCCGTAAGCTTTATTGGTTTTGTTGTAATTGGTTAATAGCCTTTGATTGGTAAAATCTTCGTTGTAGGCTGCCAATGAATTAATAAACCGTTCCCTTGCCGCTGCATCCCAATACTGCCGGTACATGGCACCCAGGCTCCGGTTGAATTCCAGGGCAACCAGGTTTTCCCTGGGATAAAATATAACATCAACCTCGGTTTTTGCCAGGTTAGATGAAAAGGCCCTGTCGAGGGACGCGTTTGTTTCCCCAATTGAAAATGGGTCAACATCGGCAATCATGTTTGGGTATTTTTCTGCCTGATTAAGTGTTTTACATGAAATTAACAGAACTATAACAGTGAAAAGGGATAAATACTTCTTCATATAAATAATATACCACAAGGCAGGTAAAGGTTACAATCCGCAGCCAAAAAGCGCCTGCAGGCTTATAGTATCGCGTTGTTTATGCAACTTTATCGAATTAATAGTGTCTTCATAACAGTATGGAAAATATTCAACAAAATGCAAACAGCCAAAACCTTAAAACGCAGACGATTGGGGAAGAGATAGCCAATTCGACCTTACATTTTATTGGCGGGCTAATGGGGGTTTTGGGGCTCGTATTGCTTATTAATCATGCACGGTCTTCCCTGCCGGCGCTGGTGATTTTCGCTTCGGCGATGATACTTATGTTTTTCGTTTCGGCGGCTTACCATGCGCTTATCCCGCCAAAAATTAAAGAATTGTTCCGTATCTTCGATCATCAGGCTATTTATATTTTTATCGCCGGGACTTACACCCCTTTATGCCTTTTGGCCCTTAAAGGTACTTTGGGCATTGCCTTGCTTTGCTTTGAATGGGCGCTCGCCCTTGCCGGGGTAACCCTTTCGGCGCTTAGTTTTAAAAAAATTAAAAAAGTCGAGATGGTAATTTTTATACTTATGGGCTGGGCAATAATTGTTGGCTGTATTCCGTTAGCCGGTGCCATGCCCATACAAAGTTTTATCCTGCTCTTTGCCGGCGGCGTTGCCTATACCGCGGGGACTTTCTTTTACCGTGCCGGGAAAAGAAAATTCGGAGCCCATGTTGTTTGGCATGTTTTTGTCCTGGCTGGGGCGGCCTGCCACTGGTTCTCGATATGGTTCTTTTGTTAGTGTCCGGGTAACCGGATTAGACAGGACACTAGCGCAGGGTAAAACGGACAGGGTAGCGGTAACGGACGGCGACTTCTTCCCCGTTTGCCAGTGCGGGGCTTCCTTTTAGCCCAATAAACGCTTTTTGCGCTGCTTCGCCGAACCCCCGGCCGGGCGGATCTTCCTTTAATATGGTTACGCTCCGTACAGCCCCTTCGCGGTCTACAAAAATTTCCAGGTATACTGTCCCTTCTATTTCCGAGCGCCGCGCAATTGCCGGGTATATGACCCTCCTTTTCAATTCTTCTTCCGAAAAGCTGGGCAATTGTGAAACAAGGTGCATGGGAAGAAAATTAATGGCGTCCCCCGCCCCGGAATAACGGTCGCCCGTGATTACATCATCCGATTCAAACATTACTTCTGCTACAATTTCCGTGGATGCTGCTGTAATGGTTTGGGGTGGCGGCTTCTCTTCCTGAATGTCGGTTATTTTCATTACCGGTGATCGTTCTTCCGAATAGCTTATAACTGTTTTAATGGTAAAGACGGTAAAAAAAAGCAGCAGTACATGAACAAGGACCGCGGCGCCTATCGAGAAAACCCTGTCTCTGGCAACAGTTTTATTAATCATTTTTTACCACAAAACTTACAACCCGGTATTCGAGGAGTTTTAATATTTCTACCACGTCATTAATGTTCCTGTAGGGGGTGTTTCTGTCGGCGATAACATGTACCCTGGTTCCGGGGGCACTGCGGTAGGTTTCGCCCAGGGCATTTTCAACAAGCGCCAGGGCAGCGGGGAGCCCGTCAAGGTAAAGCGCCCCGTCCCTGTCTATCCATATCTCAAGGTTTTTTTCCGTGCTGGTGCGCTTTGCGATTTCGGCCTCCGGGTATTCAATTTTTACCTCCCGGCGGAAGTTGATTAATGCAACCAGCATTATAAAAATCAGGAGGAGGAATGCCACATCGCTCATGGCGTTCATTGGAACAATAGGGGTTTTCCGTCCGCGGCTTATCTTCATGTATACCTTTACGGGCCTTCTGTTTGATTATCGCTGCTGATGGAAAATGAAAAAGAGTCCACCCTGTTTTCCTGTGCCAGTTCCACAAAAGACACAACGCTTTGCCAGGGGGCGTTTTCATTAATAAGGAGGATTACCGCGGTATTGGGCCTTACAGCAATTGCAGAAGATATTGATGTTCGCGCTTCATCGTAGCTTACCTGGTTTCCCATATAGAAAAGCGAGCCCGTGCCGTCAAGGCTAAAGCGGAGAAGTTCATCGCGCGGGACTGCCAATACCGAATCTTTTTTTGGCAGGTTAAGGAGGAAGCCCCTGTTCACGTTAAAACCGGCTATTATTATAAAGTATATAATCAGAAGGAACGCCATATCCGAGAGGGCGCTTGAATTTTCTATGCCGCCGCGGGCTTTTCGTTTAAGGAGCATCTGCTTTTGATTTTGCCAATGCTGTAATCAGGTCCGTACAGGCCTTTTCTGTCCTGACGGCAAAACGATCCACAAAACTGGAGAGTAAATAGTGCGCGCTCATGGCAATGATGGCGATAATAAGCCCGAATACCGTCGTAATGAGCGCTTCGTAAATACCGTTTGCCACAATTTGCGCATTGACTTCTGTTGCCTCTGCAATGGAGCGGAACGCACCGATCATCCCCGAAACGGTCCCCAGAAAACCTGTTAGCGGCGCAAGCGACCCGATTGCTGTAAGGAAATTAAAACCCGATTCCAGTGAATGGATACAGTCAAGCGCTTCCGCTTCGACGGCTTTTTCCAGCCGGTCTTCGTTAAGGTCGGCATGGTTTACCAGTGCCAAAAGGACCTTCGCCCCCATACTTTTTCCGGTAATGGGCTCAAGAAAGGTAACGGCATCCTTTATGCTGTTTTTTTGAATCGCCTCCAGCACCTTGCCGGCAAGAGCGGAAATATTCAGTTTGTGCCGGAAAAGGTACAGGGCGCGATCCATGGTTATTGCCATCGCTGTTACAGAGAATATAAGGAGGGGCCACATAAAAATCCCCCCCAATTTAAAAAGTTCCAGCAAAGAAAATGCAGCGCTGTTTTCCATAAATATTCCTCTGGTAAATTTTATTCAGGCATTGTCTCTTGCAAGAACAGCAGTTATGCTGTTATGGAGCTTTTCTGCCAATATGTTTTTCCTGTCTTCGAGCGCAATTTCCATTGGGTTTACCGGCGGCAGGAAATGTATGGATACCCTGGAAGACCGGACACGGTATGTTTTTTCGAACACTTCGTAACTCCCGCTGATCGCAATTGGGACAATAAGCGCTTCCGATTGTGTGGCAAGTTTAAGCGCCCCCGGGAGGAAAGTGCCCACGCCCTGTCCCCTGCTTCGTGTGCCTTCGGGGAAAATCAGCATGGCCCCTCCGGCTATAATGCGTTTTATACCCAGGTTGATTGTTTTTATCGCTTTCCGCGGTGTTTTTCGGTCGATAAAAAACCCTCCCAGAACCAGTATCCAAAGGTTATAAACAGGCAGTGCGCGGAGCTCCTTTTTCGCGATAAACCCAAATGCCCTTCCTGCGTATGCTGCTGTAAGCAGTATGTCAAAAACCCCCACATGGTTCGCGACAAAACAGACACGCCCTTTTTTGGGTATATTTTCCCTCCCGGTAACTGTCATGGAGCAGCCTGTTAAAAAAATGCCAATCCTTGCAACTGCCTGGGCGAATTTGTAGATGATTTGCCCCATTTCCTGTCTAAACGCGATTAGGCCAATAAAATAGAAGGGGAGGGCAAAGATAAGGAAAACCAGCGAGATAAAAAAGAAAGCCAGAAGGATGAAAGTAGTTTTTATCAAAGCCATATAGAAATCCTGTCAGGGCGCTGCGCCGAGTTTTTCCAAATCACTTCGGGCTGCTTCGGGACCCCCCCATAAAAAAGCATGAATCCCCAAAGCTTTCGCCGCTTCTACGTTGACTTCAATATCGTCAAAATAAACCAGTTCTTCTGCCTGGCAGCCAAGGCGGGATAATAAAATTTGGTATATTTTTTTGTCCGGCTTAACACGGCCGACTTCGCAGGAAAAAACAGAAGCGTCCATTAGGCTAAAGACAGGGAGTTTTTCTTTCATCCGGTCCAGAAAATCCGGTACAATATTGGACAACACTCCAATTTTAATACCGGTACCTTTTAGCTCCCTTATAAACGCTTCTGTTTTGGGGTTAACATGCGACCAGCTTTCTATATCCCGCACGATAAGCTTTTCCAGCAAGTCCGGGTCGGCAAATATCCCGACATCGGCCAAAATGTTTTTAAAGAAACCGATGCCGTCAACAAGCCCCTCATCGTAAATTGATCTGTTGTCCCAGTAAATTTTATACATTAAACTGTAATCCATCCCGGCAATATCTGCCATGTCTTTTATGGATTCTTTATCCTGGAAAAATGCGATTACACCCCCGTAATCAAAAGCGACGGCTTTAATACTCAAGCTCTTCTCTCCTGGTTTTTACTATACCATAATTGGCCAAAAGGATTACAGGGGCTCTTAGCCGCTTTACCCTGCCAATGCTTCCAGTTTTTCGCGGATGAATGCACTTTTTTCCTTTAACCCTATGCTGCCTGTCTTAAGCAGTATAACATTGGGTGATTTTGGTTCGAGCTTTACCCTGCCGGAGCTTTCTTTTATTAGCCGGAGGAGCCGGTCCACCTGTACCCTGCTTACCTTGCCGAATGTTACTTTAACAAGGCCGTTTTTTTCTTTTAATGACAGAATCGCAAGCTCCCTGCATATGATGCGTATTTCGGCAAGGGCAAGCAGGCTTTCCGCTTCGTCGGGGGGGGGGCCAAAACGGTCAACAAGTTCGGTGTGCACCCGCTCCAGTTCTTCTTTGTCCCTTACTGCGGCAATTTTTTTATACATCTCCATTTTTTCCTGCTGGCCGTCTATATAGGTATCCGGGATAAAGCCCGAGTACTCCAGTTCCAGCAGCGTTTCCGTTTCCGCTTCGTAGTTTTCGCAGATAAGCTTCTGGACCGCTTCGTCGAGCAGTTTAAGGTAAAGGTCAAACCCGACAGAATAAATGTCGCCGCTTTGTTCCTTGCCCAAAAGATTTCCCGCCCCGCGGATTTCAAGGTCCTTCATCGCTATCTTAAAGCCCGATCCCAGTTCGGTAAAATCGGAAATCACCTGGAGGCGTTTCATGGCAATTTCCGAAAGCCCTTTATTTTTAGGGTAAAAGAGGTATGCGTATGCAATGCGATCCGAGCGGCCGACCCTGCCGCGGAGCTGGTAAAGCTGGGAAATGCCGTACATATCCGAACGGTCGATAATGATTGTATTAACATTGGGTATATCGATCCCGTTTTCTATGATTGTTGTGGACACAAGGACATGAAACCCGCCGTGGATAAAGCGGCGCATAACATCTTCCAGTTCCTGGCTGTCCATCTGCCCATGGGCTGTTTCGACTGTCATTTCCGGGACAAGGTGCTCGATCATTATACGGGTCTCTTTTAACGTTTCGATCCTGTTGTGGAGGAAAAAAACCTGCCCGCCCCGTTCAGCTTCCGCCCGTATAGCATGGGCGATTTTTTCTTCGTCAAGCTCGCCGATGATTGTTTCAATTGGGTGCCTGTTCTGCGGCGCCGTTGCCAACAGGCTCATGTCCCGGATTTTAAGGAGGCTCATGTGGAGTGTGCGAGGTATGGGCGTGGCGCTTAGCGTAAGGCAATCTACGTTGGTTTTAAGTTCCTTAAGCCGCTCTTTGTCCTTAACGCCAAAGCGCTGCTCTTCGTCCACGACAAGCAGCCCAAGGTTTTTAAAAGCCACATCTTTCTGTATAATCCGGTGGGTGCCGACAAGTATGTCAACTTCGCCTTTGGCAAGCGATGCCAGTGTGCGCTTTGTTTCGCCCGGCTTGACAAAACGCGAGAGCATGGCTGTCTTAACGGGGAATTGGCTGAAACGGTCGAGGAAATTGTCGTAATGCTGTTCCGCAAGTATGGTTGTGGGGGCAAGGAAGGCGGCCTGCTTCCCCCCCATTACCGCCTTAAAACACGCGCGTAGGGCGACCTCTGTTTTCCCGTAGCCTACATCGCCGCAGACAAGCCGGTCCATGGGGTGCGGGTTTTCCATGTCGCTTTTAATCTCGTCTACACAGCGGATCTGGTCATCGGTTTCTTCAAAGGGGAACGCTGCTTCGAATAGGAGCTGCCATTCGCTGTCGCGGGGGAATGCATAGCCGGGCGCGGCTTTCCTTTTTGAATACAGGGCGATAAGCTCTTCCGCTATATCCACAACGGCTTTCGAAACCCTGCTTTTGCGGTTTTCCCAGTTTTTTGAGCCGATTTTATCCAGGCGCGGCCCTTCGCCGTCGCTGCCTATATAACGCTGTACAAGGTTTACCTGTTCTATGGGGACAAAAATTGATTCATCGTCATAGTATTCGATCTTTACATAATCCCTTTCATGCCCAAGCGCCCGGACCCGTTCAATCCCCTTAAAAAGGCCTATGCCGTAATTAAGGTGTACCACATAATCACCGGGGTTTAGTTCCACAAAAGTATCCAGGGGGCTGCTCTTTACCCTACTTAATGACCGCGGTATACGGCGGCGGCGCCCGAATATCTCGTTTTCCTCGACTACCATTAACTTTATGCCGGGCAGGGCGAACCCAGCGCTCAATGACAGGGGCATGACGCTTATTGAGTTTTGAGTGTTTTGTTTTGAGTGTTGAGATGGGGGCGAGGAGTTGGGAATTTGGGGTTTGCCTTCCTTGTTTAACTCCAGCAGCTGCCTTATGCGGTCTGCCTGGACTTCCGATTCCGCAGCTACGGTGATATTCCAGCCCTGCGAAACCAGCGAGGAAAATTCTTCTTTCATGTAGTTGATGTTGCCGAAAAAACTCCGGGGAGGGTCGCAGGGTATGCGGGAGCGGTTTTTCCCTTCGCCGCGCAGCGACATAAAAGACAGGGTCCGGAATTTTTTTTCTGCCTCATGGCAGAGGGTTTTAAAATCCAGGAGTATGTGCTCCGGGGCGGGCACGGGCCGCTCCCGCAGTGCTTTCCGGTACAGGCCATGGTACTCGGCAACAAGCGCTTCCTGAGAGTTTTCCATCCTTTCCCTGTCAATAAAAAATATTGATGCAGAGGGTTGAAGGTAATCGAGGATCGTAGCGCAGGTTTTTGCGCTGTCCCTGAATGCCAATGGAAAAAACAGTTCCTCGCCGTTCATTGCAGCCATGGTTTTTAGGTTATCCAGAAGCCCGTCGGCAGCGTCTTCCCCGGCGTTCTTTCCCCCCTGTTTTGCAAACCCCGGTAACAGGGCCAGGTTTTTTTCCAGTGCGGCAAGGGTTTCGCCTGCCCAGACCACTTCCTTTAACGGGCGGATCACCATGCTTGCAAGTTTTTCTTTTTCACTGGGTTTATTTCGGGTGCTTTGGCTTGGGTCAAGGGGGTCAAAACGTTTTATCGATTCAACTTTGTCAAAATCAAGGAGTATACGGTATGCATCATCGTCCCCCCCCATCAGTATATCCAGCACTTCCCCGCGCAGGGCAAATTCACCATGGAGCTGGACTCTCGGTACCCTTGTGTAGCCCAGCGCCGTCAGCCTGGCAGCCATAGCCGGGGTGTCGATGCTGCCGCCCGCTCTAACAGGGACAAGGAGGCTGCGGAAATAGCCGGGTGGAGGAAGTGGGGAAAGGAAAGCCCGTTTTGGAATAATAAGGAATGGGGCTGGGGCGGTTTTACCCGCAGCGCCCGCTTCGTTGGCGTTGTTTAAAAGCCCTGCCAGCGCTTTTGTCCTTTCCCCAAAAACAGAAGAAAGCGGGGCGCCTTCCCGGTATGGCAGGGTCCCCCACCAGGGGAAAAAGCTTGTTATACCTGACTCTTCTGCGGCTGGCATGACCGCGTAGAGGTCGCCCGCTAAATCTTCCGCTTCCCGTTCTGTGGGGACCACTACCAGAGCCTGCGAGGGCAGGCGGAGCAGGGCCAGGATTAACGCCTGGGAAGCCCCTTCGGGGCCTTCAAGTTCCAATGGGGCGCCGGCCCCGCTGTTTTTAAACTTTTCTGCCAAAGAAGAGACAGCGGGGTCGGATTGAACTGCCGCGAGGATATTGGTATGTGGCAAGATTGGCATAAGGGTTTTAATCCAGCTTACCGATAACTATATAATAGAAACGTCTCTTTTGTTAGAGGAGTCAGGCGGTGAAACAGATTCACAGGGCATTATTTATTACGGTTTTTTTGGCGGTAACAGGCGTTATGCCGGCTTTTTCGGCAGACATCGATCTCTCGATCCGTTTTTACGATAAAAAAGTCTATCATGTTTCCGGGCTTTCCGGCGAACCGGTGTATGTCCAGGTTACGGTTACCAACCAGAGCCCCGCGCCGTTCCGGTTTAAGCTGGCAGACGAAAGGGTTTTTTCCGTTGATTTTGACATACGTACCCTTGCAAACCAGAGCCTTTCCCCGGCCGATTATTTACTCCGCAAACGGAGCGAAAGCCGTAATGTTTATTTCCGGGAAATCACTGTAGAGCCGGGCGAATCATTTTCTTTTGTCGAGGATATCCGCAATTATGCGGCCCTGGAGGAGCCTGGCTCGTTTGTCGTAACGGCACGCATCTTCCCCGAACTTTTCCGGGAAACTGCCGTCTCTTCGCCCAGGGGGATGCCCCTGGTTTCCAACAGGCTTAACCTTAACCTGCGCCCCCCGGCATTGCCCGGTACAGACGGCATACCATTCCAGATGGATGTCGAGACAGGCGCGGTCCTGGTACGGGAAAAACTCCCCCCCGACGAGGTCGTCGCGTATATGCTTGGCGCACGGCAAAAGTCGCAGTGGGAAAAATTCTTCCTTTACATGGATCTGGAAGCGATGATCAACAACGACGCCGTGCGCCGGCGGAGCTGGCTTAATGAATCGGAGGAAGGCCGCCTGCGTATGATGGCCAAATACCGGGACGATTTAAGAAATTCCATGGCCGACGAAGACATCGCCTTAATCCCGTCGGACTTCAGGATAGAAAATACCTCCCATAACGGCGAGCTCGCTTCGGTGGTTGTTACCGAGTGGTTCCAGGTCGGGCGCTATACCGAAAGGCGGCGGTATACATACAACCTGCAGAGGAGGGATGACGTTTGGGCAATTCAGGATTATACTGTAACCAGACTGGGGACTGAATGAAACTGCTTTTGGTATTGGGTTCGGATAAAACTTACGATAATGTTTCACTGTTTTTAAAACCGCTTGGTTTTGACATGATCCGCTACCGCAGTGTCCAGAAAGCCATGGATAATGTTGATGAAATTGACCCTGTCGGGATAATTATCAGCGCTAAAGATTTTCCGCGTCACTGGAAGACCATGGTACGTTTTGTCCGCTATTTCCGGCCGCTAAAGGACTGCCCGATTGTAATACTTAAGGGGGATAATTTTCCGGAGGAAGAGATCAACAAGGCGATGGCCCTGGATGTGAACGGCCTGATACTGGAGTCCCTTGACAACCCTGCCGAAACGGAAAAGATTCAAACCTTGCTGGCCCGTTATGTAGCTGTTGACGATAAACGTATCAACCGCCGCTATAGGCCGGAGAACTGGAGCAACATCGGTTTTGTTTTTTCCCACCCTGCGGATGAAAAAATCATTACAGGCGTTGTTAAAACAGTTTCTGCAACCGGCATCTCTTTCGAGCCGGACCGCCCCGGCCTGGTTGAAAACCTTAAGACCGAAACAGAAATCCGCGACTGTTCCCTGCGTGTAGGGGAAGAAATACTTTCCCCCGTCTGCATAGTGCGCAGGGTAGAAAGGATAGTCTCCATGGAATTTGTTTCTTTCCCCGGGACAGAAAAAGAACTCCTCGATATTTATCTTGAAAACCTCCCTCTGGAAGAGCTAAAAGCCAGGCAGAAGGCAGCGTCGTAGTTATTTAGCTGAATATCCCCAAAAAATTCCTGTCAATTAAAGTTTCCAATTCTGCAGTAACCGTCCCCCGTATTTTCGCGCCTTCTTCCAGAATGGCACTCATGTCTGCCCAGGAAGAATATGCTTTGCCGCGCAAAGGCTGGTAGGGGGCGTCTGTTTCCAGTAACAGGTTTTCTGCGGGAAGGGCGGCAAAGGACTGTATCGCGTTTTTGTGGTTAAGGAGCAGGGTAGTCCCAAAGGAAAAGCTGGCAGGAATACCTTTACGCAGAATGGAAAATGCTTCATTGCTGCTGCCCGACCATGAATGGAAAATTACCGCCGGGAGTTTTTTTAGGGTTTTTGCAAAAGGGAAAATTTTATGCATTGCGCGCCGTACATGGAGAATAACCGGCAAATTGTATTGTTGGGCAACTTCCAGATGGGCGGGAAAGAGTTTATCCTGGATAGCCTCGGTGTTTTTATAATCCTGTGAATACAAGTCAAAACCGCATTCCCCCACGGCGGTAATCCGGCCTTCTGCTGCCAGGGCCGATAACAGGTTTAGTGAGTCCTCGTAACCGGCGTTGCGGCAGCCGGGGTTTTCCCGTTCCCTGTATGCAGGATATTGCGGATGAACGGCAAAACAGGGAAACAGCGGCGCTGTTTGTTCCATTTTTGCCCTGGCTGCATTTTTTTCTATAAATAAAAATTCTTCTTTGGTGCAGGAATTTGCCGCACAGGCAATCCCCAGCGAACGCCGCTCTGTTTCGGCTTTGGGAAACAATGCAAGCAAATCCCGCGGGTGCGCGTGTGCGTCGCAGGCCATTTATTTGCCAGGGGGTTTGGTTTTTGTCACTGCTGGTTTTCCGTAGCAGATCGTATTATTGCAATGGTGTTCTGCAGTGTCTCGATTGTTTGTGCCTGGGCTGTGTTCGTGGCACGCAGGCCGTCGATTTGCCTGTCCCGCTCCGCGACTGTCTGCATGGCCGAATCGTTTTGCTGCTGCATATCGGACAATGCTTTCTGCAGTTCGGCAATTGAAACTGATTGCGCTGCGGTTTGCTGCCTAAGGGCAGCTTCGGCGCCTGCGCCGGGAGGCACCGGGGGCGGCTCTTCGGCCTGAACAACTGTAATGGCGCCGCCTGTGGTTTTCTGTGCTTCCTGGAGCAGGAGCGAAAGCGCATTGACTGCTGCCAGATCGCTGTCATGCCTTGCCTGGATTGTTTTTAATGAAGCAAACGAAGGTGTGGCAAGGTATTCCTTTAGGGCTGCAATGCTGCCTTCTGCCGCTTTATACTGTTTTTCC
>Ga0082212_10000491_pt1 | contig 57437 bp, 53 predicted proteins | sample TergutNt197P3_FD_71548 | JGI IMG/M metagenome (GOLD analysis project Ga0082212, IMG submission 71548) | Neocapritermes taracua P3 segment gut microbial communities from Petit-Saut dam, French Guiana - Nt197 P3 | ecosystem: Host-associated > Arthropoda: Insects > Digestive system > Gut ...
CAAACCCTTACGGTGCAAGCCTTCCGACGGACAGATAGGGATTCGAACCCTAGTCACGCTATTAACGTGAACACGATTTCCAGTTTTGTACGTCGTTCGTACTTTGGGAAACTCTAATGGAATGTATGATATTATGAAAACGGCGCAAAGTCAAGGTAAATCAGGCTTTGCGCCATTTCTTTTTGTTTGTGCGACTGAAAAACGCCCACAATGTGAGGGTTACACAGATTTGTAAATTTTCTTAATTATTAGGACGTTGGGCAAACATCGGGCAAACATGGTCGAATGGAACTACCGCATTTTCGTGTTGCACAACGAGATAACTGGCAACAAAAAATATCATTCGGCAAGATGGCACTCACCTACTATTGACAAATTTATAAAATTTGGAGAGTGCTAAAAATGCAAAAGTACAAAGAACTAAAAGACAAATACCCCCATTTCATCAGTCTTGACGAAGTTAGCAAGATATGTAAAATCGCCAAGCGAAGCGCACGTTACCTTGTCGAACACGGGATAATCCCCGCAATCGACACGGGAAAACAAACATGGCGTTATCAGATTTCAATAGACGATGTTATTACTTATCTTAAACGCCGTGAACAGGTTGGCAGTATGATACCGCCCGGAGCGGTTACATCGCGGTATAAGAACAAAACGACAAGCACCAACCGTAAATCATTTTTACAGATGGTTTCGGCAGGGCAAGAATCTGAGGTAGCCGAATATTTCAGCTTCATCTATGCCGAGTACAACGACATATTGACGACGATTGACATAGCGGAAATGACGGGGATAAACAAAAGCACAATAATGAAGTGGGCGAAAGCGGGTTATATCAAGTCTATTACGGACACCCCGAAATATCTTTTCCCCAAAGAATACTTATTAGAGTTTGTCATTACACCGCGTTTCATCGAAGCAAAAACCAATTCGGAGTTATTCAAAAAAATATTAGGAGGGTTTGAGATATGGAAAACTGCAAAATCATAACAATCGCCAATCAGAAAGGCGGCACGGCTAAAACGACAACCGCCTGTAACTTAGGTCATGCCCTCGCTGATATGGGTAAAAGAGTATTGCTCGTAGACTTTGACCCGCAAGGCAATCTGTCAATGAGTTTCGGCATTGAAACGCCGAACGCGCTTAACTTCACCATGCACAACGTAATAACGCTCCTGATGGACGACAACGACGAACCCCTGCCCGACAAGAGCGAGTATATCATGCACGGCGATAAATTAGATATTATCCCTTGCAATAACTCTCTCACTCTTTCGGAAATCAATTTAAGCAATAGCACCGTTATAGGCGGCGAAAATACGTTGAAAGAACTGCTTGAACCATTACGGTCTGATTATGAGTACATCATAATCGACACAAATCCGTCGTTGGGGAAGCTAACCATAAACGCGCTTGCGGCTTGCGACGAGGTTGTTATCCCCGTCAGTCCTCAATTTTGGTCGGCAAAGGGTTTGACGGATTTAATACAATCCATTTTCAGGATTAAGAAGAAGATAAACCCTGCAATCACCGTCGCGGGTATTCTGCTCACGATATGCGACGAGCGGACAATCCTGTTCCGCGAAGCAACAAGACTTATCAATGACAGTTTTGACGGAAAAATCAACATTTTCAATACGCATATCCCGAATACCGTTAAGGTTGGTGAAGCCAATCTATACAGCCAAAACATACTGGATTACGACGCTAACAGCAAAGCGGCTCTCGCCTATCAATCTTTTGCGAGGGAGGTAGCTGATAATGTCAGGTAAAGCAATTAAAACGCCGCCGCGTTTAGAATCTCTCGACCAATTATTTGACCTCAACAACGGCTTGAATCCCTTAGATATGCCCGCACCAATAGATACACAATCACAACATAAACGGGTTATCATATTCATAGCCATTGACAGGCTGACCCCGTACAAAGGACACCCTTTCAGGCTGTACGAGGGCGAACGACTTGACGACATGGTTGAGAGCATACGAAAAAACGGCGTCCTTGTTCCCATAATCGCCCGCAGGATAGGCGATATTATTGAAATACTGGCGGGGCATAACCGCGTGAACGCCGCGAAACTGGCAGGGCTTGACGAAGTACCCGTCATTATTCTTGAAAACATTTCCGACGAGGACGCAAAGGTTTATGTTATTGAAACGAATCTTTTACAGCGTTCTTTCTCGGATATGGCACATTCGGAAAAGGCGGCAGTTCTCGCCTTGCACCACTCCAAGATGTTTTCGCAGGGTAAGCGGAACGACATCATTGAGCAGATAAAAATGCTAGAAAATCCCGACGAAAAAACAGCCGAAAACACGCATGAACACAGGGAAAACGAAACTTGTTCGCAGGTTGCGAACAAGTCAAAATCAATAACAAAAGTCGGTTACGAATACGGCTTATCCAAGGACACCGTTGCCCGATATTTGCGTGTCCATACGCTCATACTGGAAATCAAGGTTTTGCTTGACGACGGTGATGTTGCTTTCTTGTCTGCCGTAACGCTGTCCTACTTGAAAATAGAGGAACAGACTATTTTGGTAGACAGCATGGAACGGAACAAATTGACCGTTGATATGAAAAAAGCCGAAATTTTACGGGCGTTTTCCGAAAAGGGCAAGTTAGACGGCGAAAGCGTGTATAAAATTTTAACGGGCAACGCCGCTCCGAAACCGAACCGCACCCCAACGGTCAAGATTAACAAGGCGGTCTATTCCATGTATTTCAAGCCGAACCAACCCGCGAAAGAGGTACAGGAAACCGTCGAAAAGGCGTTAGAAATGTACTTTGCCAATCAATAACGCATTTGTGCCGACACCGTTGACACAATTACAAAACCGCCACGATTCAGTCATTGTGGCGGTTTTTCCATTCAAGCAGTTTATATACAGAACGTAGCGTAGAGCGGGATTGTCTTTATACCGTTTGCAAAGCCAAAGTTATTAGCCGATATTTTTACCGCGTATTCGGGCTTGAACTTTCCCATATAAATGCTCAGGCTTTTTGCCTTGCTGTTATCAGCAGATTTGACTTCGATGGGTATAATCTTTCCGTCGCGCTGTATGACAAAATCCATTTCGGCTTCCCCCTCGCTGAACCAAGTATAGCACTCGTAGCCGCGACAGACTAATTGGGAGCAGACATAGTTTTCCGTCATCCCGCCCTTAAAATCATTTAATTCGCTTGACGAATAAAGAACATCATTGGCAAGGACATTGTTTTTAGCGCATAAAAGCCCAACGTCAGATACGAAAATCTTAAAGCTGTCAATGTTCTTGTAGTTATCAAGTGGTTTCTTTACCGTGTCGAGCGCATGGACGCGGGTAACTATGCCGGACAGACCAAGCCATTCGATGGCGTTCTCAAACTCTGCCGCCCTGCCGCCCGACTTTATCAGCTTATATTGAAACCGCGTGTTCTTTTTGGAAAGCTGCGCGGTTACGCTGTTGTACGTCAGCCTTGTTTTTTGTATTTCGCTCTTGCTGTTGTATTTGCTCATATCGTCCAAATAGTCGTCTAAAATCAGCTTTTGCGTTGCGCGGATTAAAACGTAGTCGCCCGTTTCCACGAACTTTGCCACGCAATCAGGCATACCGCCGACAACCAAGTATTGACGGTAATACTCAAACAGCGCGTCATGGTAAGTTGTGTCCATCGGCTTATCCGTTTCAAAGCAATCATTGATACGGGCGACAAAATCGGACTTCCCCATAGCGATTAAAAATTCCTCAAAATCCATCGGGAACAGCGTTAGCCTGTTCACTTTGCCGACAGGAAAAGAAAACTCCTCGCGGCTGACCGCTACGCCCAATAGACTGCCCGCGACAATGACGTGATAATCAGGGGCGAACTCGCAGAAGTATTTTAGGGCGGTAAGCGCCGGAGGACACTTCTGAACCTCATCTAAAAATATGAGCGTCCGTCCTTTCGTTACCGTTTGCTTTGTAAAAACCTCGATTTTCGGAACAACCTCTTTCGGGTCTAAGTTACTCTCAAAAATCGAAACAGCCGCCTTGTCAAATTCAAAGTTGATGTATGCGACATTATCGTATTGCTCCCTTGCGAACTCCAATACGGCATAAGTCTTGCCGACTTGCCGCGCTCCTTGAAGTACGAGGGGTTTTCTGTATTGGGAATCTTTCCATTCCAGTAATTGCGATGTGATTTTCCTGAACATGGTTTTTCACCTCCGAATATAGTTTACCACATATTCGTCCATATATCAAGGAGAATTTATAAAATATTTACATTTATTCTGACGAATAATTTGTTATTTTTACTTTACACAGCAATAGTCCTATCATGCAAAATTAAATAGAGTATTACAAAAAGAGGCGTTCGCTTGTGTTTTCTCACACCGAACGTCTTTTTTTGTTGCCAAAAATCAAAACAAAACCATAAGGAGGTGCTACATAATGGCGGTATTCAGAGTAGAAAAAAACAAGAATTACACCGTTATGAGCAATTATCATCTTAAAGATAAATCCCTCACGCTCAAAGCAAAGGGGCTTCTATCCCTTATCTTATCCCTGCCAGAAGAATGGAACTATACGACGCGGGGGCTTGCCGCTATATGCAGGGAGGGCGTTGACTGTATCGGGGCGACGCTCCGCGAGTTAGAGGACGCGGGCTACATCAAACGTAACAGGCTGCGCGACCACAAGGGCAGGATAACCGACACCGAATACGTCATTTATGAGTTTCCACAGGACAAGCCCCCAAACAGCCCTGATACGGGCAATCCGGATACGCCTTTACCGCGTACTGCTTCACCGTGTACGGAAAACCCGTATATGGACGAACCGCCTACGGAAAACCCCGCGCAATATATTACTAATAACAAATCAAGTAAAAAAGAATCAAATACTGTTTTATTAAATCCTAATCAATCAATCCCGCAGGGGCGCGGGAATTATCCACAGACAAGCCCGATTGATAGGGTTGATGAGATAGATAATTTCAACAGTTATCGTGATTTAATTTACGAGAACATTGAGTACGACTGCCTTGCAGACCGCTACGACAGCAAAATGCTTGATGAAATCGTCGAAACAATGCTTGACTACATCTGCGGCAAACGTGATTCCGTCAAAATTGGCGGGGCTGAATACCCGCCCGAAATCGTTAAAAGCCGCTTGTTGAAACTGGATTCGTCGCATATCGAATACGTCATTGACTGCATGAAAGGCAACACGACGAAAATCGGCAACATCAGGGCGTATCTGCTCACGACGCTGTATAACGCGCCCGCGACGATAGACCATTTCTATACAACCCTTGTTAATCACGACATGGCTCATAATTGGAGCAACAAGTAACATTCATATATATTCCCGTTGCTGAAAGGAGGTTTTTGCATGAGTAAAAGAAAAGCAATCTTCATCGGCGTACCCGTAGTATTGGGGCTTGCGGCGGGCGTTGTCGCCCTCGTCCGCAGACGTAAAAGCAGGGCGTATTAAGACGCGGGGGGCGTGATGGGATTATATTAAGGCATAATCCTTTTTTTATGCCGTGTTCGTGCCTGTTTTGCCGTTTTATGGCAGGACAGGCACGGCATAACCCGAAAAGAAAGGGGGTGGTACTATTCCGAAATTTACGGACGAACAGTTGGAAGCGGTCAAATCCATAGACTTGCTGACCTATATAAAATCCTACGAACCGAACAATTACAGGCATATAGGCGGTGGCATACATCAGCTTATAGACCATGACAGCCTGATTATCTTCAAGGATAACTGGCGCAGATACTCTCAGGGATATGGCGGCAAAAACGCCCTCGACTTTCTCATAAAGGTGCGGGGCATGGAGTTTAAGGACGCGATGCAATCCCTGATTGACGGGCGGTTTACCTACGTTCCCGCCGACCCCGACCAAAGCTATAAACCGAAAGCCCCGCCGAAAGAACCGTTGATACTGCCGCCGCCGAACAAGAACAACGACGCGGTATATGCCTATCTGCAAGGCAGGGGCATAGAAAAAAGCGTTGTCCGGCGTTGCATGGAAAACGGCTCTTTGTATGAATCGGTAAGGACACATTATTGTGTTTTCGTCGGCTTCGACGGCGATAAAGTAAAATTCGCCTGTGTCCGCTCCACAAGCGGCGATACAAAAAAGGACGTGAAGAACGCGGATAAGCGGTACAGCTTCGTACTGCCGCCGAAAGAAGCGGAAAGCCGTACCCTCGCCGTGTTTGAAAGCCCCATCGATGTCCTCTCTCACGCTACAATCTGCGAAATGAACGGCAACGAACGGGATTATCATAGGTTATCGCTCGGCGGCGTTTCTTCCCTCGCCCTCATCAGCTATTTGGAACGGCACACGCAAATCAATCACGTTCATATCAGCCTTGACAACGACAAAGCGGGAAAGGACGCGACAGACCGCATTATCAAAGAGTTATTGTCCGACAAGCGGTTTTCGCATATCAGGATAACCGTCGCTCCCCCGCCGCTCGGCAAGGACTTTAACGATACATTACAGGCAATCAAGCAAATAAACAGGGAAAACACACTAAACTGCTCTAAACAAGCGGATTTTTTGATTTAACGGAGGTTTTTATTATGCAGAATCAGATACAAGTTTTTGAAAATAAGGCTTTTGGCGAAGTCAGGGCATTGGAAATTGACGGTCAGGCATGGTTTGTCGGCAAGGATATAGCGGATATTTTGAAATACGACGAACCGCACAAGGCGGTAACGCGGCTCGTTGACCGCGAGGACAGGACGAAATATCCCGTCCTTTCGCAAGGCGGCAAGCAGGACACATGGATTATCAACGAATCGGGCTTATACAGCCTTATGCTCTCGTCCAAACTCCCCGCCGCCAAAGCGTTCAAGCGTTGGGTTACGTCCGAGATACTGCCGTCTGTACGCAAGCACGGCGCGTACATCACGGACGACAGGCTTGACAAGCTGCTCACCAACCCCGCGTCGGTTACGAAGCTGTTTAACCTCTTGAAAGCTGAACGCGAGAAAAAGGAAGCGTTGCAGGACTTTGTTGAAAGAATCGCCCCCAAGGCGTTCTACTACGACGTAATCCTTAAATGCGATAACTCTATCCCCGTTTCGGTTATTGCCAAAGACTACGGCATGACCGCCGTATCGTTCAACAAACTGCTCAACGGGCTTGGCGTTCAGTACAGCGTCGGCGGCACATGGGTTTTATACAAGAAATACAGCAATTACGGCTATACCGTTACCCGAACGTATCACGCCAACGAAAATACCGCCGAAGTGCATACCTACTGGACGCAAAAAGGACGGCATTTCATTTACGAGATTCTAAAATGCTTCGGCGTGTTGCCGGAAGCTGAGAAAGGAGGAGTTGTAGCGCATGGCTGATGTAACCGACCAATTAAGCGAAAAGGCTATTGCTATCTGCGTACAGGCGATAAAATTTGACGCAAAACTGCTTGCCAAAGCCATTGATAAGCTGATGAAAGACACGGAAGAACTCCATAAAAAGCTGACCACGCCAAAGGATATGACGGGAAAAGGACAGCAGACCGTCAAGGAACTTGTGCGGCAGGGGCAAGGCGTTTCCAATATCGAGATAACCGACAAAAACATCAAGGCATTTGAAAGCGTCGCCCGAAAATACGGCGTTGACTTCGCCCTGAAAAAAGACAACACCGAAACGCCCCCCAAATGGCTTGTTTTCTTCAAGGCAAAGGACGCTGACGCTCTGACTTCGGCGTTTAAGGAGTTTACGGCGAAGGAAGCGAAAAAGACTGTCAAAAAACCGTCGTTGCTTGCCGCGTTGGGCAAATTGATGGAAAAGGCGAAAAGCCAAGTCGTGAGCAAAGAGAAAAATAAATCACGGGGAGGGCTTGAACATTGAAAATAGGCGTTAAGAAAATCGTTATCACAACTCTGCCGCTCGTCATAATCGGGCTTCTTGCCACGAAACTCGGTCAAGCGTACAGACTGGCTGACGGCGCGGCGTTCGCTGACAAGGTTATGAACATCGGCGGCGGTTTATCCCTTGCCTTTCAAACTTACGCCCCAAGTTTTCACCCGTTCGATTTGCTCGTCGGCGCGACTTGCGGCGGCGTTTTGAAAGCTGTTATCTATTTCAAGGGCAAAAACGCGAAAAAATGGCGTAAAGACATTGAATACGGCTCGGCGCGATGGGGAACGCCCGCCGACATCAAGCCGTATATAGACCCCAACCCCGATAACAACATCATTCTGACAGCGACGGAAAGCCTGACGATGAACAGCCGACCAAAACCCGTAAAATACGCCCGAAATAAGAATGTTTTGGTTATCGGCGGTTCAGGCTCCGGCAAGACCCGCTTTTTCGTGAAACCCAACCTCATGCAATGCCAATCAAAGGACTACCCTGTATCATTCGTTTGCACCGACCCAAAAGGAACTTTGGTTCTTGAATGTGGAAAAATGCTACAACGGAACGGCTATAAAATCAAAATCCTTAATACGATTGATTTCAAGAAAAGCATGAGATACAACCCTTTCGCCTATATCCGCTCTGAAAAGGACATCTTGAAATTCGTTACGGTTTTGATAGCGAACACGAAAGGCGACGGCAAGGGCGGCGACGATTTTTGGGTAAAAGCCGAAACGCTTTTGTATCAAGCCCTCATCGGCTATATATGGTACGAAGCCCCGCCCGAAGAACAGAACATGAACACGCTCGTTGAAATGCTGAACAAGATGGAAACCCGCGAGGACGACGAAAATTTCAAAAACGCCGTTGATTTTGCCTTTGAAGCGTTGGAAGAACGCGACCCGCAACACTTCGCGTTAAGGCAATATAAGTCTTACAAATTAGCTGCGGGCAAGACCGCCAAAAGTATTTTAATCAGTTGTAGCGCAAGACTCAGCCCCTTTTCAATAGCTGAAATACGGAACTTAATGAGCGAGGACGAATTGGAACTTGACACGCTCGGCGGCTTCAAGAAGATAGACCCCAAAACGGGCAAGGTAACGGTTGACACCACGAAAAACGCCCTGTTCGTCATTATTTCCGATACCGACGCTTCGTTTAACTTCATCGTCGCGCTGATGTACTCACAGCTTTTCAATCTGCTCTGCGACAGGGCTGACAATGAATTTAACGGGCGGCTGCCCGTTCACGTTCGGTTTTTGCTTGACGAGTTTGCCAATATCGGCATGATTCCAAACTTCGAGAAACTAATCGCAACAATCCGAAGCCGCGAGTTATCGGCTTGCGTGGTTTTACAGGCACAATCGCAGTTAAAGGCGATTTACAAGGACAACATGGACACGATAATCGGCAATATGGACACGACCCTGTTTTTAGGGGGAAAAGAAAAAACGACGCTCGAAGAAATATCTAAAATGCTCGGCAAGGAAACCATTGATATGTATAACACTTCCAAGACTACGGGCAACAGCCCGTCGCACGGTCAGAACTTCCAAAAACTCGGCAAAGACCTGATGAGCGTTGACGAAATCGCTGTTATGGACGGCTCAAAGTGCATTTTGCAAGTGCGCGGCGAACGTCCTTTTATTTCGCGGAAGTACGATATAACGGCTCATAAGAATTACAAGTATCTTGCCGATTCGGACGACAGGCACATTTTCAACGTCGAAAAATATTTGTCAACCAAGCTGAAGCTGAAACCCGACGATGTTTACGACGTTTTTGAGATTGACCTATCACAAGAAGCAAGCTAAAAGGCGACGCGCCGCATGGGGCGGGTAATCCCGCCCGCCCCTGCGGTTATCAGCCTTTTTACACATATTTTTATATCCTCCTTAGACGGTTGAGTACATACCGTCGCTCTGCGGTTCAGCACGCAAGGCGGCGGTATCTTCATTGTCCGAAAGGCTTTGAAGCAAACAAAAAAACCTAAATTTTAAGGAGGAATGTAATCAATGGGATTTTTCGATTCTGCTATTGGCGTTTTGCAAACACTCGTTATCGCTCTCGGCGCAGGGCTTGCCGTATGGGGCGTTATCAATCTCTTGGAGGGGTACGGAAACGATAACCCCGGCGCAAAATCACAAGGCATGAAGCAACTGATGGCGGGCGCGGGCGTTGCCCTGCTCGGCATTATACTCATTCCGCAGCTCTCAGGGCTGTTCGTGGTTTAACCGCCTATGGGTTGGCTATTTGACGGGATAGCCAACTGGCTCAAAGAGTTACTCATAAACGCGGTCATGGCAAGTTTCACGAGTATGTTCGGTATGGTCAACGACCAAGTTACCGATATTGCCGTACAAGTGGGACAAACGCCTGCGGGCTGGAACGCAGGCATTTTTGCCATGATACGGACGCTCTCTGAAACGGTTGTGCTACCGATTGCGGGCATTATCCTAACCTTTGTCATGTGTTACGAACTCATAAACATGATTATTGAGCGTAACAACATGAGCGATTTTGACACTTTCAATATTTACAAATGGATTTTCAAGACTTTCGTTGCGGTCTTTATCCTGACGAACACATTTAATATCGTTGTTGGCGTGTTTGAACTTGCCCAATCCGTTATCAACGACAGCGCGGCGTTTATCGTAGGCGACCTTGAACTCGGCAACGGCACGATGATGGACGCTATCCTCGTTCAGCTTGAAGCCATGAGCATAGGCGAACTGTTAGGGCTTTTCCTTGAAACGCAGATAGTGAAAATCTGCATGGGGATTATGTCTATCTTCATCTTCATTGTCGTGTGGGGAAGAATGATGGAAATATATGTCGTCATTTCACTTGCTCCGATACCCTTGTCTACCATGACTAACCGCGAATGGGGGCAAATGGGCAATAACTACCTAAAAGGCTTGTTTGCGCTCGGTTTTCAAGGTTTCCTGATTATGATATGCGTCGCCATGTACGCGGTGCTTGTCGGCGCGATAGCGGCGGCGGGCAATATCCACGGGGCGATATGGACGATTGCGGGTTATACCGCGCTTCTCTGTTTTATGCTCCTAAAAACGGGGTCAATTTCCAAGTCGATTTTCGGCGCAAGCTAAAAATTACAGTCAAGAAAGGAAGATTTTAATATGCAAATATGTGATTCCTGCACGCAAAAATCGTTGATTGAGCGTATAGAACAGAACTATGAGGATTTCAAGAAAGTTACCCTGCAACTGGACGACGAGAGCATTTTTGAATACGCCCCGACGATTGCCGCCGTGCAGGACGTTTATTTCTATATGACGACGCACGGTTGGACGGACGCGGCGCAGACCGAATACCTCTTGCAATTTGAAAACCCGCTTTTACTCCTTGCCGACGCATGGCAGGAGGAATCTGAGGACAGGGACAAGGATTTCGGGGATATGCTTGATAACATCGGCGGCGGCGAGTATGAGGACTTAACCGAATCGTATCTGACCGTCGAACTTGCCGACGAGCTGCGCGACAAATACGGCGACGATACGCCGATGGACGGGGCGATAATCTGCGAGATTGTTGAACTCGGCAGGAAGCTGTTTAGATGCTGAGATACAGCCATAACGAGTAATTCAAGGAGGTTGGCGTTTGATTCAAAAACTGAATATAGTATCATTGTTTGACGGCATTTCCTGCGGGCGCGTCGCGCTTGACCGTGCGGGGATTGCCGTCAATTCATATTCCGCGTTTGAGATTGACAAGGCGGCAAAGGCGATAAGCCGATATAACTACCCTGATATACAGCAATACGGCGATGTGCTTGACGCTGATTTCAGCCGTTTCGCAGGGCATGACATTGTGATGGGCGGCTCACCTTGTACGTTTTGGAGCATAGCCAAAAGCAACAGGGAGGTTGACAAAAGCGGTGTAGGTTGGAAGCTGTTTATGTGTTTTGTGGAAGCGGTGCGGGTTATCTCTCCCCGCTTCTTCATTTATGAGAACGTCGCGTCAATGCCCCATAACATCAGGGCTTATATCACGGACGAACTCGGCGTTGAACCCATACTCATAAACTCCGCGCTTGTGTCGGCTCAAAACCGTAAACGGCTCTACTGGACGAATATTCCGCATATCACACAGCCCGACGATAAAGGGATTATGCTGAAAGACATCATCACAAGCGGACTGCCCTATCAGGACAAAAGCCATTGTATAACCGCAAGATACGGCGGCGCGGTATTTTGGAACAGTCTTGAAAAAAGGCAAAAAAGCATGATAGCGGAACCTATCGCCCTCGCGGAAAAATCACAAACTGTACTCGCGACGCTTCACAAAGAAAACGCCCTGTCAATGCTTAAACGCAACAAGACAGGGCTTTTTTGCGCCCATGAAGTTGTCAGCGCAGTATGTTCCCCCGTCCGTGTCGGACATTTCGCAAGCGGCGGTCAGGGCAACAGGATTTACAGCGTACAAGGCAAAAGCGTGTCGTTCATGGCGAACGGCGGCGGGCGCGGCGGCAAGGTGGGTTTATATAAAATTGACTTGCCGGACGGCGATTATGTTATCCGTAAATTGTCGCCGCTCGAAGCGGAACGCTGTCAGACCTTAACCGACGATTATACGGCGTTCGGTATCTATGAAAACGATAAAACTAAGCAAATCAGCACTACACAGCGTTATAAATGCGTCGGCAACGCATGGACGGTTGACGTGATAGCGCATATTCTCAGCCACGCTGATTTTCAAAACTAAAAATACGGAGGTTTATATGAATATTACAGCGAAAACATTTACGCAAATACCGCCCATCGCCGTTATAAGCGGCGATAAAATCACAATCGGCGGCTCTGCCCGCGATATACACTCATGTTTGCAGACGGAAAATATACGCCGTTCAAACGCTTTTATCGTCCACGACCCCTGCGGCTGTTTGAAAAAGCGTTACAGGGGCGTTTTAGAGCGGCACGGTTATCGAATTAAGACACTTGATACGACGTGCGGCGCGGTAAGCGCACGGTATAACCCGTTTTCGTATATCCGCGACAACGGCGGCGTAACGGAACTGGCAGACGCGGTTATTCGAGGTACGAGCGGAAACAGCGACAGCGATGATTACGGCTTTTTACTGACCGAGTGGCTGCTCTTAAAAACAATCTTCGGCTATATCCATGAAAACGCTCTTGATTATGAGAAAAACTTCGATACCGCCCTTGAAATGCTGAAAAGCATGGAAATTATCGAGGGCTTGGAAGATAGTAATACCCCTGTGGATTATATGATGGATTCATTGGAGGGGCGCGACCCGTTCAATTCAACGGTATTGAGGTACAGGCATTACAAGACAACGCCGTATGCAAAGGATAACAGGATATTGGAATCCTGCGCGGAAAGGCTTGCTCCGCTCGTTACGAAACAGGCTCTCGATTTGATGTCGGAGGACGAACTCTGTTTTGATGAATGGTCGTACTGTAACACCGCGCTATTTGTAAGAACCGATGTAAACTGCCCCCATTTGGAGTTTTTAACGCCGTTGATGTATTCGCAGTTTTTCAGTACGGCGTATGAACAGGCGGTCAAGTAAGGTAACGCCCATATCATAACTTGCCAACAGGAGGTGATTTTTTGGCTTATGTCAGCGTACCCAAAGACTTATCGAAAGTCAAAACCAAAGTGATGTTCAATCTCACGAAGCGACAGCTTGTATGCTTCGGCGCGGCGGCGGCAATCGGCGCGCCCGTGTTCTTTGCGACAAAGGGCGTAATCGGCAATTCGTCGGCGGTGTTGTTGATGATTGTGTTCATGCTCCCCGCCTTTTTCGCCGCCATGTACGAAAAGGACGGTATGCCCGCCGAACGGCTCTTAATCAATATCGTCCGCGCAAAATGGTATTACCCGCCCGTGCGTCCGTATAAAACAGAAAACTTTTATCATGTGATAGAAATGGAGGGAAAGGTATTTGGAAAAAACGAGGAAGCAACGACAGCAGGAACGCCGCTTGCAAGAAAATCTCAGACAGGCGGCAAAGAACAAAAAAGCCCTTAAAGCCAAGACCCCGACAGCAAAGCCGCCCGTAAAACCCCCGCCGCCGAAAAAGAAAGGCGGCGTTTTTAATTCCCTGCTTGCCAAGCTGTTCGGTAGTAAAACCGTGCCAAGTACGGTACAGCAGTCTATCCCCTATAAGGAAATGTATAAAGACGGCATTTGCAGGGTAAACGACAAACTCTATACCAAGACAATCACGTTCTCGGATATAAACTATCAGTTAGCGCAGAACGAGGACAAGACGCAGATTTTTGAAAGCTACTGCGGTTTCCTTAACTATTTTGATTCGACCATCAGCATACAGCTTTCATTTATCAACAAATACGGCAACATCAAGGACTTTGAACACTCCATCGACATTCCAGACCGCGACGACGAATACAACAGCATACGCCGCGAGTATGCCGAAATGATGAAAAATCAGCTTGCCAAAGGCAACAACGGGCTTGTCAGGCGAAAATACATCACGTTCGGCATTGAATCGCCCACACTCCGCGAAGCCAAGCCGAAACTTGAACGCATTGAAGCGGATATTATCGGCAATTTCAAGGCTCTCGGCGTTACGGCTCACGCCCTGAACGGCGCGGAGCGGCTTGCCGTCCTGCACGGTCAGCTACACCCCGACGGCAAGGATATATTCAATTTCGATTGGAAAGCCCTGCCCGAAACGGGCATGACGACAAAGGACTTTATATCCCCAACGTCCTTTGACTTTCGCGGCGGCAAGACGTTCCGCATGGGTACGACCATCGGCGCGGTCAGCTTCATTCAGATAATCGCGCCCGAACTCTCGGACAGGCTGTTAGCCGATTATCTTGAAATGAATAACGCCATCACGGTCAATCTGCATATCCGCAGTATCGAGCAATCCGAAGCCATAAAGACAATCAAGCGGAAAATCACGGAACTTGATGCCATGAAAATCAACGAGCAGAAAAAAGCCGTTCGTAGCGGCTACGACATGGACGTGATACCTACGGACATCAACACCTACGGCGACGAAGCCAAAAATATGTTGAAAGAACTGCAATCCCGCAACGAGCGTATGTTTTTGGTTACTGTTATCGTCCTGAACACGGCGAAAACGAAGCAGGAACTTGAAAACACGGCGTTTGCGGCGGCGGGTATCGCCCAAAAGCATAACTGCGCCTTGAAGCGTCTTGACTGGCAACAGGAACAGGGCTTGATGAGTAGTCTGCCGATTGGCTTGAATCAGGTTGACATTCAAAGGGGCTTGACGACGAGCAGTACGGCGATTTTTGTGCCGTTTACAACGTGCGAGTTGTTCATGGACGGTCAAGCCCTCTACTACGGGCTTAACGCCTTGTCCAACAACATGATAATGGCAGACCGCAAGCAATTAAAGAACCCGAACGGGCTTTTCTTAGGTACGCCCGGTTGCCTTGTCGGTGAAACGAAAATCCGCTTGTCGGACGGTAACGCCGTCAGCCTTGCCGAATTGGTGGAAAGCGGCGTAGCCGAAATCACGGTAAAGGCATACGACGAAATTGAACGCAGGATTATAGACGCGAAAGCCGTTGATATTCGTATCAGCAAGAAAACGGACACGCTGAAAAACCTCTACTTGTCCGATGGGAGCGTCATTTCCTGTACTGACACCCATTTGTTTTTAGACCACGCGGGGGATTATGTTCACGCCGACGCAATAACGGAGGGACAAAAGCTGTACGGCGGTCATGTAGTCGTTCGTGTTTCCGTAACCAATCTGCCGCATGAAATCCCCGTGTACGATATAACTGTGCCGATGTACTCAAACTTCATGTTGGAAAACGGCATAATCGTCCACAATAGCGGCAAGAGTTTCACGGCAAAGCGTGAAATCATCAACGTGTTCCTTATTTGCCCCGACGATACGATTTTCGTGGCAGACCCAGAGGGCGAATATTACCCCGTCGTGTCGCGGCTCGGCGGTCAGGTAGTCAAGTTATCGCCCACAAGTACGCAGTATTTGAACCCGATGGACATTAACGCGGACTATGACGACGACGACCCGCTGACCCTAAAATCGGACTTCATATTGTCATTCTGCGAACTCATCATCGGCGGCAAAGAGGGGCTTTCACCTACGGAAAAGACAATCATTGACCGTTGCGTTCGCCTTGTCTACCGCGAATACCTCGCAGACCCGAACCCTGAAAATATGCCGATTTTAGAAGACTTGTATAACCTTATCCGCAAGCAGACCGAACCCGAAGCGCAGAATATCGCCGTCGCCCTTGAAATCTACGTTACGGGCAGTTTGAACGTCTTTAATCACCGTACCAACGTGGATATGTCAAACCGCCTTATATGCTTCGACATCAAGGAACTCGGCAAACAGCTTAAAAAACTCGGTATGCTAATTCTGCAAGACGCGGTATGGAACAGGGTAACAATCAACCGCGCCGCCAAAAAAACGACGTGGTTCTATATCGACGAGTTTCATTTGCTCTTGAAAGAGGAACAAACCGCGTCCTACTCCATAGAAATATGGAAGCGTTTTAGGAAATGGGGCGGCATACCCACAGGCATTACGCAAAACGTGAAAGATTTGCTTGCAAGCCGCGAGATAGAAAACATTTTTGAAAATAGTGATTTTATCCTCATGCTGAATCAAGCGCAGGGCGACAGGCAGATACTCGCCAAACAGCTTGGCATTTCCCCTCATCAGCTTTCGTATGTAACACAGGCAAACGCGGGCGAGGGGCTTCTCTTTTACGGCAATACCATTATCCCGTTCGTGGACAGATACCCCAAAGATACCGAAACTTACAGGATTATGACGACAAAGTTATCTGAAACGGGGGTTGCGTGAGGGGGTATGGTAAATGAGCGACAAGCTGAAATTCAAAGACGAGGAAACGATTGACGATTTAACGGACGCGCCGGAGGAAGCACCAGAAAAGCCGAAGCCAAAACGGAAAAACCCCGTACTTGACGGCGACACGCCGCCCGATGGGGAAACCCCGATTGATGACCCCGCCGCCGAACATGAGGACGGCGGGGAGTTACCCGACCATGACGTTGACGCTTCCGAAGCTGACGGTGTTATCGCGGACGACCCCGCCGAACCCGTAGAATCAAAGCTGTACGAACGAGAAAGCAGTTTGAAGTTTTCAAAAGAACCCGCAAAGCCTGATATACCCGAAGAAAAGCCCGTCAAGAAACGGCAACAGGCTCTCGGCGTTACAGGCGACCACTCCACAGACGACAATCTGATAAATAAGCCCGTCATTCCTGTTGAAATCACCGAAAAAGCCAAAAAATGCAAGGGAACGCCCGAAGTTGATACTGACGACGGCGGCAACGATGACGGCGATTCCGTTGATACCGAAACCGAAACAGCCGAAAAAACAACAACGTCAACCGACGAAAAAAACCCCAAGCCCCCTGCTGTTCCCGCCGTTCCCCCCATTGTTCCCCTTGTCGCCGCCGCTCCCGTAGCGGTTACAGCCGGAAAACTCATAAAGCCAAAGAAGCCCGTTAAATCGGCAAGCAAGTTAAAGTTTTTCGATGGCGAGAAGCCTAAAACCAAAGAGGACAAGGCAAAACACAGGGAAAAACTACGGGCGGCGAAACTGGACGATAAAATAGGCGATTTGCAATACAAAACCGATATGAACGCCTATAAATTGCAACGGGCAAAAGAAAAACAGCCGACCAAAAAGGTAAAAATCAGGGAACGTGTCTTTGACGAGAAAACGGGCAAGTCAAAAATCAAACTCCGCTTTGAGGAAGTAGCCGTACCCGTAAACGAAGCGAAATGGAACTTGCCGAAAAAGCAGTCGCTTCCCGTAAAGGGCGCGGCGGCTCTCACGGCGGCGGGGGTTAATAAACTTCATCAAAAGGTGCATGAGGTTGAGCGTGAGAACGTAGGCACTCAGACAGCGCATAAAGCGGAACTCGTCGGGGAAAGCGCGGGGCGCGGCGGTAAGAAGCTGATACACTCTACTCACCGCTTTGTAAAAAACACGCCGTACCGCCAAGCGTCGAAACTGGAAGTCAAGACAGTAAAATCCCGCATAAAACTGGACTACCAAAAGGCGTTGAAAGAGAATCCGAAGCTGAAAAGCAACGCATTATCTCGTATGTTTCAGAAACGTAAAATCAAACGCGAGTACGCCGCCGCACTCCGAAACGCCAAGAAAACAGGCGAAAAGATAAAGAAAACGGGCGAAGCGGTCAAGAATACTGGCGCGGTTGTAGGCAAATTCGGAAAACTCGTCAATGCCGTCGTCCGCAAGAACCCCGTGTTTATGTTAAAGGCGGGGCTTTTACTTCTTATCATTATAGCTATTATGAGTTTGCTTTCCATGTGCGTGAGTATCTTCTCAGGCGGCACGGGCGTTATCGGCGGGGCTTCCTACGCCGCAGACGACGGGGATATAACCCAAGCAGCGTTAGCTTACTCCGAATGGGAAACCGACTTGCAAATGGAAATCATAAACGCCGAAACGACGCATAGCGGTTACGACGAATATAGGTACAACATCGGCTATATCGGGCATGACCCGCTTGCGCTGATGGCGTATCTGACCGCCGTATATCAGGACTTCACCTGCGCCGAAGTTGAAAGCGTCATGCAGGGCATTTTCACAGATCAGTACACGCTGACATTCACCCCCTCAATGGAAATCCGCTACCGAACCGAAACGCGCACGGACTCATGGACGGACGATGAGGGCAATTCACACAGCTACACCTACACCGTGGAAGTACCCTATGAGTGGCATATCCTGACTGTAAATCTTTCGTCCGTATCGTTCACGGGCATACTCAGCGACCTGATGGACGACGACCAAAAAGAGCATTATACCGTCCTGATGTTCACGCGGGGCGCAAGGCAGTACGGCGGCTCATCGTTCCCCTTTGATTGGCTTCCCTATGTATCAAGCCATTATGGGTATCGCGTTCACCCCATATCAGGCACAAAGGAATTGCACAGGGGCATTGATATAGGCTTGCCGGAGGGTACGGAAATACTCGCGGGGCTTGACGGCACGGTAACAACCGCCGCTTATGATAGCGGTTTCGGCAATTATGTCGTTATCGAGGACGGAAACGGGCTTGTGATGAAATACGCACATTGTCATACCCTGCTCGTTACTGTGGGGCAACCCATAACAAGAGGCGACGTTCTCGCAACCGTTGGCACGACGGGGAGCAGTACGGGTAATCACTTGCACATGGAAATCCTGAAAGACGGCGTTTACCTGAACCCGCTATATTTTGTGGAATCACTATGTTTTGATTGAAACGGAGGGAGCGAATGAACCAAGAGAGATTAAAAAGGCTCGAAGCCGATATAGCCAAGACAAAGGCGAAAGTTACGGAGTTTACGGCGCGGCTTCGGGAACTGGAGCGGCAAAAAACCGAGTTAGAGAACGCGGGTATCGTCGCGCTTGTGCGTGATATGGCTATACTGCCCGACGAACTCACGGCGTATATCAAGGCTTTCAAGGCTCAATCAGACGGCGGGGCTGTGTTGCCGACCATGCCGCCGTCAGGGATTGAATCAACCAAAAACGATAACAAGGAGGACGAAAATGAGGAAAAGGAATAAATGTATCACCGCCCTGCTTGCCGCCTTTATGATACTGGCGGCTTTTCTTATGCCGATAACGGCATACGCGAACGAATTACCCGACGACCCTGAAACCGTTTACGATGAGGATTATGTTGAGGGCGACCCGACAGACGAATCCGATTTGGAAGAATTAGACGGACTGGATTTGATTAAGTTGCTTGAATTGTTCGCCGCGTTCGGTACGTCGGACTTTGAAGATTGGGAAGACCCGCCGAATGAATCGGCAATCCCCGATGATTCCAAAGCGTTCACGCCTGACGGACAGGCTTCCGTCGTTGATTTAGCCTATGAGGGCGACGGCAAGATGTTTTATACGTTCAAGACCCCTGCGGGCAACGTGTTTTATCTTATCATAGACCGAGAGCGTGGCATGGATAACGTGTATTTCCTGAACGCCGTAACGGAAAATGATTTGCTTGCCCTTGCCGAAAACGCGGGGAACGTGCCTGAAAGCGCAATCCCGACCAACCCGCCGAATACTTCGGCAAACGGTAACGGTACGGGCGACAACCCCGACGACCCTAACGGCAAAGACGACACACCGCCGCCCGTAAAGAAAAGCAACACGGGCATGATTATCTTCCTTGTAATAGGCATGGCGGCAGTCGGCGGCGCGGGTTATTATATCAAGATTGTACGCCCGAAGCAGAGCGCGGGAATGGACGACGAGGACTACGAAATCCCCGATGAGGACGACGGCGAGGAAATGGAGTTTGAGGACGAAGCCGAAGAAAACGGCGAGGAATATGAGGAAACCGCCGATTCCGACGATGGCGAGGACGACGAGGAAATGGAGTAATCCACATCTAAGGAAAAGGGTTAAATCTTAACGGTTTAGCCCTTTTTTACTTACTAAACATTCAATATTTTTATAATAATCCATGTAGCAATAAGGAGGTCATTTTTATGAGCAGTCTTGTACTGGCTGAAAAGCCAAGCGTCGCAAAGAGTATAGCCGCCGTACTCGGCGCGAAAACCCGAAAGGACGGGTGTTACGAGGGCGGCGGCTACGTCGTGTCATGGTGCGTCGGTCATTTGCTCGGTCTTGCCGAACCCCAAGCCTACGACGAGAAGTACGCCAAGTGGCGGTATGAGGATTTGCCGATTATCCCCGACGCATGGCGGTATGCCGTCAACAAGGAAACGGCGAAGCAGTTAAAAATCCTGTGCGACCTGATGAAACGCGCCGACGTTGATTGTATCGTCAACGCTTGCGACGCGGGGCGCGAGGGCGAATTGATTTTCCGCCTTGTGTACGAACACGCGAAATGCAAAAAGCCGTTGAAACGCCTGTGGATTAGCAGTATGGAAGAATCGGCAATTGCTGACGGCTTCCGCAATCTCAAAGACGGCGCGGGGTATGATAACCTCTATCATGCCGCGTTGTGCCGAAGCAAAGCGGATTGGGCTGTGGGTATGAACTGTTCCCGCCTGTTCTCTGTCCTCTACGACGCTTCCCTCCGCGTCGGGCGCGTCCAAACGCCGACCCTTGCCATGATTGTCGAGCGCGAGGACAAAATATCGGGTTTTACCAAAGAACCCTTTTACACGGTTGAAATCGGCAACGGCGGGTTTACCGCCGAGCGTGAAAAAGTCAAGGACAAACAGACCGCCGACGCTATTTCTACTTCCTGCAACGGCAAAACGGCGACCATAACCGACGTGAAGCGTCAGGAAAAGACCGAAGCCCCGCCGAAGCTGTACGACCTCACCACGCTCCAGAGGGAAGCAAACAGGCTTTTCGGCTATACTGCGGCTCAAACGCTGAACTGCGTACAGAACCTATACGAGCAGAAAATCACGACCTACCCGCGAACCGACAGCCGCTACCTGACCGAAGATATGAAAGGCGGCATACCCGCCCTTGTCGCGGCGGTACGCGGCGCGTTGCCGTTCATCGGCGGCGGCGTTCCCGTTATCAATGCCGACCAAGTTATCAATAACGCCAAAGTAACCGACCATCACGCCATTATCCCCACGCCGACCATGACGGGCGCGGACTTGTCGGCTCTGCCGACAGCCGAAAGGAATATCCTGAATATGATATGTACCCGCCTTGTGTCTGCGGTATCGGACAGGCATACCTACGCCGAAACGGTGATAACGGTTGAGTGCGACGGCGAGGTATTCACGGCAAAGGGCAAGACGGTTATCAACGACGGGTGGAAAGCGATTGAACAGGGCTTTATCAAAAGCACGGGCAAGACCAAGAAAGACGCTGAAAAGCCGCCGCTTCCCGATTTATCGCAGGGGTATAGTTTCGCGGCTAAGTCGAGCGTCCGCGAGGGCTTCACACAGCCGCCGAAGCATTACAGCGAGGATTTGTTGCTCTCGGCTATGGAAACGGCGGGCGCGGAGGATATGCCCGACGACGCGGAGCGCAAAGGGTTAGGCACTCCCGCGACCCGTGCGGCAATCATTGAGAACCTTGTAAAATCGGACTTCCTTTCACGCAAAGATAAAAACCTATTGCCAACCGAAAAAGGTATGAACCTGATTAAGATACTGCCGCAATCGGTAAAATCCCCAATGCTGACCGCCGAATGGGAAAACCATTTGAAGCGTATCGAGCGCGGGGAGATGTCGGCTGACGATTTTATGGTATCTATCAAAAAATACGTTACCGATATTGTAAAGACCCATTCCGCGCCGTCCGACGCGCACAGGGCGTTGTTTCCGTCAAGGCAGACGGGCGGCGGCGAGGTTTTAGGAAAATGCCCTCGCTGCGGTCAAGATGTGAGCGAAAAGCAAAAGGGCTTTTTCTGCGGCAACAAGGCTTGCAAGTTCGGGATTTTCAAGGATAACAAGTTTTTCGCGGCAAAAAAGAAAAAAGTAACGCCGGAAATCGTGCGAACGCTTCTCAATGAGGGGCATATTTTCATGTCGGGGCTTATGTCCGAAAAGACGGGCAAGCCGTACAACGCTACGATTATCCTTGACGACAAGGGTGAGGGCTACACGGGCTTCACGATGGAATTTGAACAGAAGAAAGGGGCAACCGAATGAAAGACAAAAAATATAATCACCTTGCCGCCGCCGAAATGGACGAGGAAGGCAATTACAACATGATTGACGGGATTATCAACAACGTACCCAAGCCGTCCGTTTTGGAACGAATGAAAGATTATGAGCGGCGAATGGCTGAACACCATAAAGCTGACAGCGAGGTTGACGACGAGGACGAGCCGGAAATAAAGCGTCCGGCGCGGGAAGTCATATAGGGGAAACGCAAAGCCGCCTGTTATTAACGACAGGCGGCTTTGTAATAACAGGGCGGTTTTATTGCCTTTTCTTCTTCGGCTTTTTTTCAGAAATGTAATCCATATAGTCAGCGTGTTTTTTGGATTGTATATACTCGTCGTATGTAGCGTTCTTATACTGTTCAACGCTCCCGTCCGTATGATAGGTAACTCCGCTTCTATGGCTTATGAAGTGCTTGATAATCGTTATCCGCTTGTTCAAGTCGTCGGATATTTCGTACTCTCCGAGCAGTTCAGAAAACTTGTTATTAAGAATGACCGTTGAATAGTCGGCGGGGTTATTTTGAATATCGGCAATCAACGCTTCCGCCGCTTCAATCTGCTGTGCCTTGTAATCCGCAACCGTCATGCGGCGCAGGAACTCCATGCCCTTTATAGCGTCCTGTTTCATTTCAGGCGGCATTTGGTTCAAAAAAGTCATAATATCTTTATCTTTTGCAGTCATTTATATTCCCTGCCTTATTTTATTTGCTTGACAAAAACGCACCTGACATATTCTAACACAAAAGTATAAAAATTTCAATCGGAACACCCCTTTTTTTACGGGGCGTTTTACGGGCGTTTTACATATTTATGAGAGGGGTGATTTGCATACCTGAAACACTCGTTGTCAATTTCTTCGCGGGTCCGGCTGCGGGAAAAACCACTTGCGCGTGGGAAGTGGCGGCAGAACTGAAAAAGCGGAATATCGTAACCGAATATGTACCCGAATACGCAAAGGAACTCGTTTGGGATAATCGCCGCGATATGCTCGACGGCAGTTATGCCAATCAGCGTCTTGTACTGGAAGAACAGGCGCGGCGCGTTGACCGTTTAATCGGCAAGGTTGACGTTGTAGTAACGGACAGCCCCGTGCTTCTGCAACCCGCGTACTGCAAGGAGAATATCGCGGAATTTGAACAGGAAGCGTTACAGATTTTTTCCTCACGCAACAATTTCAACCTCTTTATCAATCGCGGAAACCATTTTGAACAGGCGGGGCGCGTTCACACATTGGACGAAAGCCGCAAGGTTGACGAGGAAGTAAAGGACATTTTGAGCCGCAACAGCATTTATTACGGCACTTATTCGCACAGCACGATTGATGTCGTCGTCCAAAACATCCAAAAAACGCTTAATAAGCTAAATGAAAGGGGAAATGAAGAAATGCCTAAATATGATAAGGAAGCATACGCCGAAGAAATGAAAGCCCGTACAAAGGACTTGACCGACAGGCTTGAAACGGGCATGAGCGAACTCTATCAAAGCGACAAGTACAAAGCGTATCTTAACGCTATGTCGCAGTTTCACCATTACAGCACGAAAAACATCATGCTGATTCACAAGCAAAAGCCCGACGCTACGAGGATTGCGAGTTTCGCAGTATGGAAAGAGAAGTTTACGCGCTCACCCAAAAAGGGCGAAAAGGGGCTGTATATCTACGCCCCCGCCAAGCAGAAAGAACCTGAAAAGGTTTTGATGGAAAAACTCGACCCCGCAACGGGCGAACCTATTTTAGACAAGAACAATCAGCCTGTCATGGAGGAAATGACCCCGTTATCTGCCCTGCGTCCTAAATTCGTCCTTGTTCCCGTCTTTGATGTGTCGCAGACCGTAGGCGACCCCCTGCCCGAACTCGTTGAGAATATCACGGGCAACGTCGAGCATTACGAAGCCTTTATAGACGCGCTTAAAGGCGTTTCCCCCCTGCCGATTGCCTTTGAACCGATGGACACAGACCAAGACGGCTATTGCCGCTTCGGTGAAAAAATCGGCATACGGGAGGGCATGAGCGAAACGCAGACGGTTGACGCGATTGTTCACGAAATCGTCCATGACAGGCTGCACGATAAAAACCATCTGCCCGAAAACACCAAGCCCAAGAAAGCGCGGATACAGGAAATTGAAGCGGAGAGTATTGCATACGTCGTTTGTCAGCACTACGGCATAGAAACCTCCCCCAACAGCTTCGGGTATCTTGCCGAGCATGGAAGCCAAGCGGAGTTAAAGGCTTCCATTGACACTATCCGCAAGGAATCACACACCCTCATAACCGCCATTGACGAACGGTTTAACGCCATCTGTCAAGAGCGCGGTATCGACCTCACGGCGGCGAAAGAACCCGAACAGGCGACGACCCCGCCCGACCCCGCCGACCCGTCATACTCGACGGACTCACGTACCGAAAATATAGCGGGCGTTGATTTTGAGTTTCAGGACGTTGTCCCCGAAGCGGTTTCAACCGCGCAGAGGAACTATCAAAAACTGGCAGACTTGTTCCCGCAAGTGGCAAACGGCGAATATTATTATCAGCGCATGGAAGCCGGGGACGCGATGATGCCGTTATCCCTCGAATGGATTGACACAGACAGGCTTTCAATCATGCACACCTATACCCAAAACGGCGATTTGATGTATGACCCCATGATGGTGTTTGAAATAGACCGCGAAGCGAAAACGGCAACCGCCGTTGAGTTTGAACAATCCAACCCGCCGCTTTACCAACGGATAAACGAGGACGGCACAGGACACAGCATTGACGGCAATGGGCGTGAAAGGGTTATAAACAGCTTACAAGGGCAGTTAGACCGCTTTACCTCGAAATGGCTTGAAAACATCGGCAATCAAGGTTATGTGCCTGTAAACGCAGTCCTGCGGGACGCTGAATATGCCGACCCCTCCGTGTTTTTCAACGACGCGCAAAAACCGTTCAGCCTTGCCTTTATTTACGACACCGAGGGAACAACCATTATGAACAACCTCGACAGGGACGACAGGGGCGATATGGCAAAAGTAGCCCGCGTAGATTCGTTCAGGAATGTTACGTTTTATGAAGAAAACCTCCCGAAAGAGGTTGTTTCGATTGTTGAGGGCGTGAAACTGACCCATGAAAAGGGCAAACAGGAAAACGAAATAACGTCTGAACAGACAGCACCGCACGATTTATCCGATAAATCGTTGTCATATAACGCGGTCATTGAGGAAATCATGCCCGACGTAGAAGCGGGAGAATACGACTTGTTTGCCATATACCGCGAAAACGGCGAATGGCATTGCGATTACAAGTTGAACCAAGATGAAAGCATTTCTGACTGGTTTAATGATATAAAGGAAAAAGACCCCTTTGCTTTATATTATATGGGTGCGGACTTTTCAAGGGGCAGTTATCCGTATGTTTTCGATAAGGTGTTCGCGGAGCGGCTTTGGACAGAATTTGAAGCGTTACCGCCAAACGATACGAAACGCGGGGAATTAGACGCATTTGCAAACTTCTTTGAGGATAACATGGGCGAGTTTTCCCCCGAAATTATGAACTATATCGTCCATGAGTACGAAAAGCCGCTTGCGTCGCTTAGTGAAGTAGTCGGGTTTAGCTTGAAAAGCGACGACCCCGACGAATACTACGACAGCGACAAGGCTGACACAGCGATTGCGGTTATCGAAGAAAAAATAAACGCATTGATTGACCCCGATAGAACCGCAGACAAGGGCGAACAACAGCCCATGCCGGAAGAACCCGATACTATCATGCCCGACCCGTCAATCGGCTTTTCAGAAATGAATCTATACGGCTATACCGCCGACGATATGCTTCCGCTCACGACAGACCGCGCCATTGAACTGTTTAACGCAGACCTAACGGTATATATTCTGTTCCCTGACAACACGGAAATGCTTGTGTTTGAAACTGACGATATTCATAGTTACGGTGCTAACAATATACTCGGCATTACCAAAGCCGATTGGGAAATGTCGCCGCTATATGCGGAGTTATCGGCTCAGAAAAGCGAACCCGCCGCAGAAGCGGAGATTGCAGACGACAATCCCGCTTCTTTTTCTATTTTTCAGGTAAAAGACATTGAGGAAATGCGGTATCACCGTTTCGCTTCCCTGAAACAGCTTGAAGCCGACAATCTTCCCGTTGACCGCGCCAATTACGACCTTGCCTATACCGCTCCCCTGCCGCCAAAGCAGACGTTGGAAGAACTATTTGAAAAATTCAACAATGAACACCCCAAAGACTACACGGGGCGCAGTATGTCGGTCAGCGACGTGGTTGTTATCGAGCGCGGCGGCGAATCGACGGCGCATTACGTCGATAACTTCGGTTTTGCCGAAGTACCCGTATTTTTAGCTGTGCGGAGCGAACAGGCACAGGAACAGTCCGAAATCCTGAAAAGTGAAATACCCGTCTATAAAATGACAGGCGAAATCGCAAGGCAAAATGATGAATTAGACGCTTTCCGCGCCAGTATCAAGTTGAATAAAGAGTGCGGTGAAGCCATCGACACGGCGATTAGAGCAAACTCCAAAAACGGTGAAATGGCGGGAACGCAGTACGTTGATACAAAAGCCGCCGCTAAATCGGTGATAGAGGAATACGGCGTTGACCGTGTGGCGTGGGTACTGGCGGCGAATATCAATAAACATGATTGGGACGGGCGGCTCTCCAACACCAACAAGGCATGGGCGAAAGAGTTTGATACCCCGAATCCTGATTATTACCTGAAAACGCACCTAACTATTCTTGACAGCTTTTCCAACCGCTTCCGCGAAGCGGAAAAAGAAAAGCCGTCTTTGATTAAGGCTCTTAACGATACCGAGCAGAAAATCAAACAGCAGAAGCCCGAACCCGCCGTTGACGGGCTGAACAAATCTAAAAAAACGAACAGGGAGGATATTTAAGATGATGATTCAATTTCTTTTTTCGGTTGAGGAAATCAACCTCATGTGCATTTTTGATATAAGCGACAGGCAAACCCTTTTAAGCGAGCTGCGCGACTCCTTGCCCGACATCTACGACCCCGAAATGCGGGAAGTGTATGAAAGCACCATAGATAAACTGGAAAGGATAAGCGACAAGGATTTTTCCGGAATCGGCTTGTATATAGCCGACGAGTTAGACGAATACAACGACGGGGAGGAGTGATTAAATGGCGAACAACCCATTAACCTATGTCGAACTTGCTGAAATGCAAGCGCGGCGTATCACGGAAAGCTGCGAGATTTGGACGGGTTTCCTTGAAGCGGCGGGGCGGCTGTATAAATACCCCTTTGAGGAACAGTTGTTGATACACGCCCAACGCCCCGATATTCAGGCTTGCGCCCCGTTCGATATTTGGAAAAAGCCCATGAACCGCTATATCAAGAAAGATACAAAGGGTATTGCCCTGCTTGATATGTCAAGCGGTACGCCAAAATTGAAGTACGTCCACGCCTACGAGGACACCGCAGACGGGTGGCGCAATCCGCGCCGCCCGTTCATTTGGCAAATGAACCTCGAACACGAACAGGCTGTATCGGAAACCCTTGCGCGGAACTACGATATAGCCGCTTCGGATAACGTCGGGGATATGCTTTTTGAGATTGCCGGAAACCTTGCGGCTCAGTATTGCGAGGATTACTACGACGATATTCAGGATAGCGTCGAGGGCAGTTATCTTGAAGATTACAGCGAATATGAGGTTGAAACCGCTTTTAGGGAAGCTATGACGGTCAGCACGGCATACGCCTTGATGAAACGGTGCGGCATAGACCCCGTCGTTTATATCAGCGACGAGGATTTTCAGCCGATATTCGACTTTAACGCCCCCGACGCTGTGTACGCGCTCGGTAAAGCGGTCAGCACGGTATCGGAAGAAGTATTAAGGGATATTGAGAGAACGGTAAAAAACTATGAGCGGGTGCAGTTGCAGACCGCCGAAAGGAGCGATGAAAATGGACGGCTTGACGTACAGACGGCACGGGGATTATTTCTATCCCAACCTGATATTGACGCATGGCAACACCCCGCCGCTCGGCAGATTCGGAATGATGAGAATAGCGTATCTGAAAGAACACAGACCGATACTCTACACGCGGTACGTTCTGAAAGAGATAATGTACTCCCATTGTTCGCAGATAGAAGAAACGGCGACAATGCGGTTGATTCAGTTAATGACGGAGTTATCGGAGAAAGACCCGCCGCCGAACAAGAATACCGACCCGATGGCGTGGACGGCTCACATGAACAAATTGAACGCGCAAGCGGAGGAAATAGTCTTGACCGACCTGATATTCAGCTAACCGAAGAACCCGACCCGCAGGGAGAAACGCCGTCCGACGACGAAACGGACGGCATTTTCTTTTTCCCCGACTTGCCAACCGAACAGGAGCAGATTGAAGCCCTGCGGCAAGAGGAAGCCGCCGCTTTGCCCCCCGCCGTTATCACACAGGACGATATTGACACGGCACTCCGTAACTGGAACGGCGATAAAGACAGCATAAACCGTGTTATTGAGTATATGCGTGAAAACGCCCGCGCCCGTGATACCGCCAATTTTTTATTTGCGGAATATGACGCGGGGCGAACGACAACGCCGAGTCCGTATTCAAAAGACGGCTTGCATATTCTGAAAGACACCGCCGAACCTATCACTTTGTCATGGGCGAAAGTACAACAGCGTATCGGTCAGCTTATGGCGGCGGGTTTATTCGTTCAGCCCGAAGCACAGGCGGTAAACGAGGTTGAATCCCAAAGCCAAGAAAAAAGCGAACTATATCAAGCGTTTTACAACCATTTTGACGGCGACGCGGATTTAACCGCCGCCCTTGAAAACGCCTTTGAAAACAACCGACAGGACGGCTTTATGGATAATATCGTAAAGCAACGGCGTATCAAGGCGGCTTTCTTTGCCGTGTTGGGCGACACGGACAGAACGGAGCAAGCGTTTCAGCTTGTTGCCGAGCAATATTCAATCGGCGGATCTCCGTTGACGCAGACCGCGCCCGAAGCGGTTGAAGTCATGGAAGCCGCCGAACCGCCTACCAACCCGCCGCCCGTGTTCTTCCCCGAATGGGAAAAAGCGCAGTTTGACTTTAACCTGAAGCTATACAATGACCATGATGTTATCGGTTATGATAAAGACGGCGTTAAAATCGAACTCGGACGCATGGGCGACTTAACCTATATCACGACGACGGGTATGTTTTGGGGTGGGAACGAAGTACCAAGCGGCATTTACGAGCAAATAGAAACCTACCGCAACGGCGAAATGACCGACGAACAGGCGCGGGAGAATTATTTAAGTGTTTTAGAAGCGTTTACAACCGCAAAAAATGATGTTCCCGTTCAAACGCCCGAACCCGAACAGCCTGTAACCGCCGAAGAATCGGGTTATGAGTTGGATTATAGGTATCTCAATGACTGCCTTGTAATCTTCAATAACCATAACTACGACCCCGACGACCCTGATGTGTTCATGCCCCCCGTCGTCGCCCGCGTCTATCCCGATGGCGGCGGTATCGTTGTTGTTGACGAAAACGCGCCGCCAAACATCATGCGTGATATAATGGGTATCACGGACGGCGAAATTAACCGTTACCGCTCAGAAGCCGAAGCGCGGGTACAGGGCATGATTGACATTGCCCTCCGTGTCGCGGAGGAATACGAAAAGAACCTTGATACCCCGCCGCAGAGCGAACAATTATCCCTGCTTGATATGTCGGGCGGTCTGCCTACGGTTGAAACCCCCACAACGGTAATAGCTGAGTACGTCAAATTCAAACTTGAATCAGGCGAGAAGTTTACAAGCGCGGAGTTATATGCCGAAGCGACAAAGGCATACGGCGACACGATGGCGAATAACGCCTTTACCCCAAAGGACGCATACGACGCTATGGAACTCGGCGTAAATCAATATATTTTAGATTCTAACGATATATCAGTTGACGGTATGCTATCAATGCTCGACCTACTCCCCACGCAGACAAGGCGTACCACCGATATGGAAATGTTTCAGCAGTTTTCAACCCCGCCGAGCATAGCCTACCTTGCGAATTGGACGGCGAACGTGAACGCCGACGATATTGTGCTTGAACCCTCTGCGGGTATCGGCGGTTTAGCGGTATTCGCCAAGAAAGACGGCGCGGCGGTCTATGTAAACGAACTCGACAAGCGGCGGCTTGAAGTCATTAAAAATCTGCCCTTTGACGGCTTCTACAATGAGGACGCGGAGCAGATAAACAATATCTTCGGCGGCAAAATCGAACCTACGGTAATCGTTATGAACCCGCCGTTTTCCTCGTCGGCTGAGAGGAATATCCAAAACACCAAAATCGGGGCAAAGCACGTTGAGGAAGCGTTGAAGCTGCTTGCCCCGAACGGGCGGCTCGTCGCCGTCGTCGGTCAGGGCATGGCAGACGATATGCCCGCATTCCGTGATTGGTGGAAAGGTATCAAAGAGGAATACAACGTCAAGGCGAACGTCGGCGTTGACGGCAAGAATTACAGCAAGTACGGCACAAGTTTCGGAATACAGATGTTGGTCATTGATAAGGACGGGGCGACAACCGAACCCGTAAAGACCGACTTTGTTGATAATGTGCTTGACTTGCAAGATATTTTGGGAGGTATTAGAAATGAGCGACCACAGTTTGAAAATCATAGTGGAAATGAACGAAACCCCGTTACAACGGCACGTCCTGACGCTGTTCCTCAAAGACAGCCGGAGCGTGAGCGAAACGGCGTTGTACCTGACGCAAGCGGCGTTACTGATACCGCAGTTATTGGAGATAGACCAAAACAGACCGATTCATCAGAAGTTGCTACGGCTGTTAGAAGAACTCCCGACCCTGCACCCGTCCACGCAGATGTCCTCGATGATGGGATTGCACCCGTCGTCAACGGAGAACGACAAAGCGGAAATGACGGACGAAATGATGTCATTGGCGGAATTGGACGAACTGGCGTTACTGATAGCGGACAACCTCATGGGAGTGCTGAACCGAGAGTAAAGCCGCCGAAGCCCGTTAAAACCGAACTGACCGACAGCATTTTTGAGAACTACGAACCGCAACCCCTTTTACTCAACAACGTACAGCCGCACCCCGCCAACATCAGCGAAAGCGCGGCTATGAGCGCGATACAGCCCCCGCCCGTTACCTACAAGCCCAATCTGCCCCAAAACATCATTGACAACGGCATACTGTCCGACGTTCAGCTTGAAGCGGTAACGTATGCGGGGCAAAGCCATAGCCAAACCCTGCCCGATGGGAACGCACGGGGCTTCTTCTTGGGCGACGGCACGGGCGTAGGCAAAGGGCGAACCATCACGGGCATTATCCTTGATAACTATGTTCAGGGGCGGCACAAAGCGGTATGGCTATCCGAAAACACGGGGCTGATACCCGACGCGAAACGCGATGTATCGGCTCTGTTCGGCAATTCCGACTTGGTACAGGAGTTTAGGGGCGGCAAAAGCGCGGAAAAGTCTTTGAGCATTAACGAGGGGATTTTATTCACGACCTATTCCTCTCTCTCAAAGGGCTTCGACCAAAGCGGCTCTAACTTTGAAAAGATAGTAAACTGGCTCGGCAAGGACTTTGACGGCGTTATCGTCTTTGACGAGGCGCACAACATGGCAAACTCCATCGCCACAAAGGGCAACAGGGGCGTAAAAAAGGCAAGCCAACGGGGTATGGCGGGGCTTGAAATACAGAAAGCCCTGCCGAACGCCAAAATCGTCTATTCCTCCGCTACTGGCGCGACGGAAGTGGAAAACCTACGGTACGCGGAACGTCTTGGCTTATGGGGCGAGGGTACGGCGTTCGCCAACGGCGACGACTTCGTTCACAAGATAAAGGCGGGCGGGCTTGCCGCTATGGAACTCATAGCGCGGGATATGAAAGCGATGGGCGTGTACCTCTCCCGCAATATCAGCTATGAGGATGTCGTCTATGATAAAATCGTCCACGAACTGACGCCGGAGCAACGGAAAATCTATGACGAACTGGCGCGGTCATGGCAAATCGTCCTGCAAAACTTGAACAAGGCGTTGAAAACGACCAATCAGGACAAGGACGGCATGGCGAAAGGCAAAGCATACGGGGCGTTTTGGAGCGCGGAACAACGGTTTTTCAATCAAATCCTCACCGCCATGCAAGTGCCGAGCATGATAGCCGATATTCAACAGCAGTTAGACAAAGACAATTCCATCGTCATTCAGCTTGTGAGTACGAATGAAGCGGCACAGGAACGGGAGTTTACCCGTTTACAGGAGCAAGATTTAGACCTTGAAGATTTCGACCTTACCCCAAAGCAGATGTTGATGTCGTATATCGAAAACTCTTTCCCCGTCGTTCAGTTTGAGGAATATTTGGACGACAACGACAATATCAGAAGCAAACCCGTCTATGACAGCGAGGGCAACGCCGTAATCAACCGCGAAGCCGTGCGGCAAAAGGAAGAACTGCTTGATAAGTTAGGCAGTATCAAAGTACCCGCGTCGGCTCTTGACATGGTTATAAACCACTTCGGGAGCGATATGGTTGCCGAGAACACGGGGCGGCAACGGCGCGTCGTTATGAAAGACGGGAAAGCCAGAGAGGAAAACATCGCAAGCAAGAAACAAGCCGACGTTACGGCGTTTCAGGACGGCGACAAGCGTATCATCATCTTCTCAAAGGCGGGGGGAACGGGCAAAAGCTATCACGCCGACAAATCGGCTAAAAACCAACAGCACCGCGTCCATTACCTTTTACAAGCGGGTTGGCAAGCTGACGCGGCGGTACAGGGCTTCGGGCGTTCCCACAGGAGCAATCAGGTGTCCGCGCCCACGTTCGCCCTCGTTACGACGGACTTGAAAGGGCAAATGCGCTTTATCTCCACAATCGCCAAACGCTTAGACCAATTAGGGGCTTTGACGAAGGGGCAACGGCAAACGGGAAGTCAAGGCTTGTTCACCGCAGGGGATAACCTCGAAAACGCCTTTGCATCTGATGTGCTGTCTATGTATTACAAGGCTCTTGTCCTCAACCGTGTGGACGGCGTTCCCGATGGCATAGCGGTCATTGAGAAGTTAGGGTTAAAGGATAAGCTGCTCGACGAGTACGGCTCTTTCAACCCCAACGCGCAGGAACTCCGCGAGGTCAACAAGTTTCTGAACAGAATCCTATCCCTTGAATGTGCCGAGCAAAACGCCGTCTTTGAGGGTTACGCCGAAAGGCTGATGATAGCGACGGAAAAAGCCATGCAAGACGGTACGCTCGACAAGGGGCTTGAAAACTACAAAGCGGACAGGGTTGTGCTGAACGAAACCCACGATATACGGGTTGATGAAGCGACGGGCGCGACGACGAAGTATTTTAACCTCACCGCCTACGATAAAATCAAGCCTTTGGAGTTTGGGAACGTAAAGACGGATAACACCGCTTTCATGGGGTTTTACCAAAGCAAGAACACGGGCGCGGTTCGGGCGGTTTTCAAAACGTCCTCCATGACCGACGAATACGGCAACATCACCGAGAATTGCCGACTCACAGGACAGGACGGCAACGAGTATATGCCGCTTGCCCGCCTTATGAGCAACTGGACTCAGCTTACGCCCGAAGCCGCCGAAAAGCTATGGAGCAAAGCCGTTTCCGAACTGCCTGAGTTTCGCACGAACAATCTTCACCTGATAGGCGGCACGGTGCTTCCCGTGTGGGATAAGCTGCCTACCGAAAACGTGCGGATATACCGTGTGCTGACGACGGACGGCGATATGCTGATAGGTAGGGTCATTCCAGAAGATATGATTGACGATACCTTATACAAGTTAGGGGCTACAAGGACAAAGGAAGCCGTTGCGACGGAAGATTTGATAAAACACATCAAAAACGGCAACACGGTTCACCTTGACAACGACTGGCGACTCGTCCAAAGGCGTGTATCTAACGAACAGCGCATTGAACTCATCGGCGCTGATTATATGCACTCCGATATGCTGACGAAAAAAGGCGTGTTCACCGAGAGGATAGCGTATCAGACAAGGTATTTTATCCCCGCCGAAAAAGACACAGTAAAGATTTTGGACGATATACTCAAAATCGCGCCTTTCAGCAGGGTCGAGCAACCCGTCGCCGCAAAGGGGAAACCCTCTTTGCTTGAAACATTGGATAGGTACGCCGAAAAAAGCAGGGCTATGTTTAGCGGCGGCACGGACAAGCCCAAGCGCGAGGGCGTTCTCGAATAACCATACACGGGGGATTGCCGCAGGGCAATCCTCTCTTACATATATAAAAGTCAAGGACGGGATAAAAAATCCTGTCCTTTTTATATATAGATTTTCAGCGTCAGGAGGTATATCAAATTGTCAAAACGCAAACGGGATATTGTGGTTACTTTCCATGTTTCGGAACAGGAACGGGATTTGGTCGCGCAGAAAATGGCGGCGGCAAACATCATTAACCGCGAAGCCTATTTAAGAAAAATGGTGCTTGACGGGTATGTTCTGCGGCTTGACTTAGCGGCAGTCAATGAAATGGTGCGGCTGCTTTCCAACGCGACCAACAACATGAATCAGATAACGAAACGGGCGAACGAAACGCGGAGCGTTTTTGAAAGCGACATCAAGGATTTACAGGCTCACTACGACGGTCTTTGGGAGCAAGCCGAAGCGATTTTGAAGTCTTTGGCGAACATTCAGAAATGAGCGTGCAGGCACGGCGTGAACGCCAAGAGGGGTAATCTTAATCAGAGATACACCGAACTCAAAGACGAGGTAAAGCAAGCCGAGCAAATGAGAAAAAGCGTTTACAGTATCATTCGACAGGAACAACGCGAACGGCAGCCGCGCAGAGCGCACGACATAGACCGATAAACGGACAAGGCGGCGGATAGTTTTTGTCTATCCGCCGCCTTTTATCGAAGTAGTATTTTTATCGCTATCTTTCGCAATAACGGAATAGTGCAATTTTTAGTTTTATAGATCTGTACGATTGCCACTATCGAGCAAACAAAGAACATAAATGCTACAAGCCAAATAAACCAGCCAATGAAAATGGCAAAAAACCAATAACTATCAATGCCTTTATGTGTAATAGAGTTTACTGTTTCAAAAAGCCATCGAACAAAAGGCTCACTTCCAAACACAAGTACCGCACAAATAGCAACAACAATCATCATATAGAATATGATTGACGTTATCTTAATATCTGAATTACGTTTGCCGTCAGCCATTATTCTACTCCTCTTTTTCCTTATTGTTTTTGCTATGCTTATACCTGATAAAATTGGCAACCGCCGCTGCGCCAGATGACACTATACAAGCACATTGCATTACAAACAGAAACCCCTGTGTTTCACCACGGCTAATGCTTATGCAAACAGTAATAATCCACGTTCCTGTTGCGAAAGCAAACAAAATTGGAACATAAAGAGGGGTGCTTTTCTTTTTCATGGTTACTCCAATTATATAGATTTGTTCGTCTACGCTCCGTCAACCTATCTGCTTTTTCTAAATCGCTTCGTTGCATAACATATAGCAGTAGCTATCATAGAAATAATACAATGAGCAGGTACAACAAGCATGAGCCAATAACGAGTAGTTATATCATTGCTGTTTGTGAATATATCAGTAAAAATAGACGGATAAAAAAGGACAGTCAGTATTAGCCCTATTACCAATGCCATTATCGGAGAAACCCACAAAAGTTTACGCTTAATGAAAAACATCAAGATAGGTGTTCCCACTGGAATAATGAGAAGAAACAATATTTGATATAATTCGATTTTACCTTCAAAAAAGGGCATTACCAAGACCTCGCCAATATATTGCATACTTTACATGGAATTATCTATTGAGTATCTTTTTCGCAATCCCCCCAACAAATGGGATTGTGCTTTCATCTCGCTTATAAATTTGCACAGCCGCAACAATTTCGCAGATAAGTATTACTATTGCCGCAATCCCTAAAATGATGTAACAAACAAAAGCCTGCGTTAAATACCAGTCTGGAGAAGCACCTGTCAATTTGCAATAAGTAGTAATCGCAAAAATAACAATGAAAAAACCCGCGATAAAAAAAGCAACAGGAATTGCTATTGATAGAGCGATATATGTGATTATTGATGATACTCTGACTTCTGATTTATCTTTTTTATCTTGCGACATATTACCCCTACTTTTCCTCACATAGTATAAATAACGTCTACTTGCAATCGCATTTCCAAAAAATAGTATAGCATGAAAATATGAACACTTCAATGAAATCAGCGTTTCCCTGTTGTTCCGACTATCCCGATACCCAGATAGTCAAGAGCGGTTTAGAAAGTAGCTACTGCAATTTGAGCGGAAGTATGATATGATTCTCGTAATATTGATTTGCATTTCAAACGGATAGCAAGGGTGAGCCGCCCCGCCTGTCGGCGTGTCGTTTCACCCTTTTATGTTTTAGAAGAAAGAAAACATTGTTTTGTTTTGCAATATAAACGAAAAAAACCGTACTTATAGGGTGAAAGCCGCTTTCAGCACGAACAAGCAAGGAGAGATAATATTGTGGATGACTTGAAAATCGTAGAGTTATATTTATCAAGGTCAGAGGACGCTATTTCCGAAACAGACTTGAAATATGGTAAGCTGTGCCGCTATGTTGCCATGAATATCTTACGCAACAATGAAGATAGCGAAGAATGTGTAAATGATACATATTTTGGCGCATGGAACGCAATCCCGCCACAGAAGCCAAATAAGTTTTCGGCTTTTATCAGCAGAATCACAAGAAACTTAGCCTTGAAAAAATATGAATATGTTTCTGCGGCTAAAAGGAATCCAGAGGTATTAGTTTCCCTTGCGGAATTAGAGGAATGTGTTTCCGGGCGAGATTACGTTGAAACCGAACTGGAAAACAAACGTGTCGAAAAGGCTATCAGCGATTTTCTATGGCAACAAGATATTGAAAAACGCACCGTATTCATACGCCGTTATTGGTATTTTGAGCCTATCGACAGCATTTGTAAGCGTTGCGGTTTCAGCCAGAGCAAAGCAACGTCTATGCTGTACCATACCCGACAAAAACTCAAACAACACTTAGAAAGCGAGGGCATTGAATTATGAAACGCGAACAATTATCCAATCGGATTGGAAATATCGAGGACAGGCTTGTGGAACAAGCTGAAAACGCGCCGAACTTTGGGATTCAACGGCGCAAGCAGAGCATACGCCGAATGGTATCAATAGCGGCTGTACTGGTACTCGTGGTGAGCAGTTTTACAATAGGCGGTATTGCGATGGCAAAGGAAACAATCGTTTATGTTGAAAAAGAACAGGAAATAATCGCAATCGACAATTTCGGTATTTCAGTCATTCTACCTGATGATTGGGCGGGAAAATACGGATATGAGATAAGCGGAAACAATCTCGCCGTATATCTGCTTGCACAGCGAGAGGACAGGGAAAGCGAATGGAAGGACGAGGGCTATCTGTTTTTTATAGATTGTCTTGATGAAGTTTACCCTATGGATTATATCTACCCCGAGCCGGGCTATACGATTGCCACAACATCTACAAATACCTATCGGTTAAGACGCGCTTCAGATATTCAGTACGACTTTAGGAATCCGTCAATTGCAGACGAATATGTTGCTATGAGCAACAGCGTAAGCAATATTCAAATCCTACTCACGGATTGGCTAAAGGATAATAGCAAAAATATCTCTAATCCATAAAATTGAATAACCAACTTTAGCAAGTGCAGGGCGAGGCTTATACAGCTTCGTCCTCTTTTTATTCAAACTTTGGTTCGCAAATATTTTCAAAAAAGGGGCTGCATTATTCATAAAAGTGCGCTACAATATAAGCAGATGAACAAGAAATCAACTGTACGGAGGGCGCAAAAATGAGGACATTTCTCAAAATAATATTGTTCCCCGTTTCCCTGCTCTTGACCTTAGTGGTTCATATATCGGCGTTCCTTGTAGGCGGTTTCAGCACAATCCTCAACATCATATCGGGATTGCTGTTCGTGGGTACGGTGCTGATGGGCGGCTTGGCGATATTCAAGGGCGGTTATTACACATGGGAACCCGTCATAGTCTTGGGGCTTGCGGCGTTCATCATCAGCCCCTACGGGCTTCCGAAACTCGCGGCATGGCTCGTCGTGAAACTGGACGACCTGAACGATGTAATCAAGGCGATATAGGGCGGCGTACATAACAAAATAACCGAAAGGCACGGCGATAAAACGCCGTGTTTTTTTGTTGGAAAGGGGGCTACTCATGGCTACGACATGGATAAAACCGCTTCATGTGAACAAGGGCAAAACGATAGCGCAGACCATCACAGACCGCACGGACTACGCGGAGAATCCCGACAAGACGCGCAAGGGCGAATTGGTTACGGGCTATGAGTGTTCGCCCCGTACCGCCGACACGCAATTTCTTCTTTCAAAACAGGAATATGAGCGTATAACTGGACGCAATCAGGGCAACAGCGACATACTCGCCTACCATATCCGACAGGCGTTCAAACCGAGCGAAATCACGCCCGAACTGGCGAACGAAATCGGGCGGGAACTGGCTTTGCGGTTTACCAAAGGAAACTACGCTTTCATAGTGGCGACGCACATAGATAAATCCCATATCCACAATCATATAATCATCAATTCCACTAACTTGAATTGTGATGGGAAGTTTCATAATTTCAAGCAATCTATCCGTGTCATACGCCGCATTTCCGACAACATCTGCTTTGAAAACGGCTTGTTTGTTGTCGAGAATCCGAAGCCCGCAAAAGGCAATTACGGCTCATGGCTCGGCGGCGACAAAAAACCCTCAGAACGCGATAAACTGAAATTGGCAATCGACGCGGCTCTCGTCCAAAAGCCTATTGACTTTAACGAGTTTTTGAAGCTGATTGAAGCGGCGGGATATGAGGTAAAGAAGCGCGGCAACCGTCATTCGTTCAGGGGAAACGGCAAGGGTTACATGACGCTGAAATCCCTCAAAGACGATTATACAGAGGAAGCCATCAGGGAGATTATTGGGGGCAGACGCGCCCACGCTCCGAAAGCGAAACCCGCGCCCGTCCGTCAGCCCCAAAGCGAGAATCTGCTCACGCAGATACAGCGTTTGGTCAAGCCGAAAGGCTCAGTCGGCTATGACCGTTGGGCGGCGGTTTTCAACCTTAAACAGCTTGCGAAAACCTATAACTTTTTACAGGAATACAATCTCCTTGACTTTGAGGATTTGGCGAAAAAGGCGCAACAGGCAAAGGACGATTACAACGCAATCGCTTCCCGCATTACGGCGATAAACGCTCGGCTTCCTGAAATCACGGAATTGCAAAAACACATCGGAACGTACAGCAAGACAAAGGACGTTTACGCCGCTTACCGCAAGTCGGGTTGGTCTAAAAAATTCTATTCTGAGAACAGGGAAAAAATCGAAGAACACAAGGAAGCCAAGAGATATTTTGACGCGCTCGGATTGACGAAACTGCCGACGATAAAGACCCTGCAAGCGGAGTATGCCGCTTTGCTTTCTGAGCGAAAACCGTTATACGGCGAACAGAAAAAAGCCCGCGAATATATGCTTGAAATCCTTTTGGTAAAACAAAATGCGGAAGCATTGTTAAACCATAAGGACGACGAAAAAACCAAAGAAAACGAGAGGGAGTAACCGCCGATTTTCGCAAAAACGGCGGCTTCATTCCCTCTTGTTTTCCCCGACCCGCAGGGCGGCGTTCCCGCGTATTCCGTCGAGGAATACGCCCACAGCAGACGCGAAGCGGCTTAAAAAATCGGGAGCTGCGCGAGTGATTTTTGGGGTTCGGGGCTTCCCCGACAAGCAACCCTTTTAGGAGATTTGAAGCGAAGCGGAAAACGACGAAAAGGAGCAAGTGATGTATCACTTGCCTTGCTTGCCAATCTTTCGTCGTAACTCTCGCGTATTGATAGAACGGCTTAATTCCGCTTCGGGGCTTGGATTCTTCCATGTGGAATTATTCATATTTTTGTGCTATACTGTTATCGGAAGTTAGCCGAAAACGGCAATACCGATAATCTGGACTCTTGCGTTTTTTATTACGGCAGTCTTAACCTTTCTAACATGGAGTGGACACATCGTCGGGCATGATATGTTTGGCGGTTGAGAAACGGAGTGGTTTACTTAATGAAGAAATCCAGAATCATCATAGCGATACTCGTTGTGCTATTGGGTATTTCTTTTGGATTCAATCTCAAGCACAGCGCAGAGCGTAATAACGAAAGGCGATTCCTACTTAATTCAGTTAATAGTAGCTTCGTCAATATTTCGCGTGATATAGATTATATACTCTCCTTTACAGAATATGATGAAGACACCGTCAATACTATTACTGGTTCATTCATTCATATCCTCGCGAATTTTCGTGAAGTGGATAGATTGCTAAATCAATATCGAGTTTTCTTTAATTCGGAATCACTGAATTATGGAGCTATTCCTAATTTTGATGATATTGCCCGCACTATGGGCACGAGTTATGGAACATTTAATGGCGTAAGGTATAACTGTATAATGTATGATAATATCATTTCCGAAAATGAAGTCCTTTATCTTTCGGCTTTAAGAGATGACCTTGCACGTCTTATGGACGGTATGCAATCCACTGTAAATCCGCCCAATGTAAATGAAAGCCTTACGACTTACCAATTAAATAACCTACTTCGTGATTTTTTTGATACATGGTCATATCGTAGCGAGAATAGCCCGTATTATCTATTACGAAGCGAATAAGAACAAAAGTCGTGTAAACTGCCCCGCCTGTCAGCTTGTGGGTTCACTCTTGCCCGAAAGGACGTAGCAAATAGGGAGTGATATGCTAAACTTGAGTTTGACAGGCAAAAGAACTTCTGGCAAACTTGGAACTGCTGACAACGCCCACATTACCCGAAGTGGGCGTTGCTTATATTTAGAAACGAAAATATTTTTGTAACGAACTCCAATCTCATACGTCATATTAGCAAAGGCAGGTGAAATTAGTGGATTTTGAGGAGGTATATAATCGGTATTCAAAAGATGTTTTCAAGTTTTGTCTATCGCTTTGCGGAAGCCATGCAACCGCCGAGGACTTGACGAGTGAAGCATTTTTGAAGGCACTCAAAACAGGCGATACCTTTGAGGGCAGATGTTCAGTCAAAGTCTGGCTCTGTCAAATTGCCAAGAATACATATTATGACTATCTTCGCAAGCACTCCAAAATCACGGAACTTCCTGATGATTTGCCGAGTGAAAGCGATTTTGAGGTTGTCTTGCTCGACAAGGCGGAAGCCCTGAAAATCCACAAACTTTTACACCGACTTGACGAACCATACAAAGAGGTCTTTTCTCTGCGGGTTTTCTCTGAATTGTCATTTGCAGAGATAGGCGAAGTCTTTGAAAAAACAGAAAGTTGGGCAAGGGTAACTTTTCACCGAGCAAAAACAAAAATTAAGGAGTTGTGCTAAGATGAATAACTGTGAGATTGTTCAAGACTTATTACCACTTTATAAAGATGAAGTGGTTAGCGCGTCGAGTATTGAGATGATTGAGGAACACTTGAAAACTTGCGAAAACTGCAAGGGCGAACTTGCAAAATTACAGGGCGATGTTAAGGTCAGCATTGAACCCATGCAAAAAGCCGAAATCGGCGCGTTAAGACTTTTCAGAAAAAAAATACTAAGAAAAAATGTTCTTGTCGCTTGCACATCTGTTGTTTTAGCCGCCGCCCTGCTTTTGGGAACGTATCTTTACTTTGACACCAACACAACCGCCATTTCTTATAGAGAGGGGCTTATAGTTGGTGTAGAAGCTAATCCTGAACGCGGCGTGATTGATATTGTATCAAATATCGACCCTGCAAGGAAAGACGCGGCAAGCATAAATATCATTGAAAATGGCGAGGTTGTCAGACTTGTTTTTATCGGGTACAGAGAAAGCGTTATATCTAAATGGAAAAGCAATCACGACGAGAACTATGAATACTCTTTTCGTGTAGTATCTCCATTGACAGCACCGCTACCGAACAGGGAAAATAAGCCCAATTCTCTCCTTATCTATGAACCCTTTGACAGATGTGAGATTTATTATGTCAATGATATGTCGGGGATAAATCCCGAAAGGGATTACCAAGAGTTAAGGCGTGATGGCGCATTTCTCTGGAGCGGCACATTTGAGCAAGTCAACCTCGTTGCTTATCAAACATACGGACTTGAAAACGCAACGGAACGGCAATTTGCTGAACGAATGGTACAATTTTCGCTTTACAAGAACGGTACAATGTCATTCGCCATGCCGCCTATAAGCAGTTACATCCCCCCTCATTGCACCTACTCTATTGAGGGCGACGAAATAGTGTTTCGGGCTATTATAAAAACTGAGCATGAGAAAGGTTATTTCGGGTTGGAGGATGGCGACCTTTTGGCGCGGTTTTTAATCGAAGATGAGAACACCTTGATATTCTTGTCTGCCGAGGTTGCGCTATTCGCAGAACCAAACGGGCGGTACGTCCTTGTTTATCCCGATGATGTGCAATAACCGTTTTATTACATGGACTACTCTATTCCACATTGGGCTAACTTAACTTAGCCCAATGTGGAGGATTTACCTTAGAATAGGCGCGATATGGTTTTTCAAAACCTCTTGACATAGTTGGTTGGTCGTGATAAACTAATCATAGCGGTCGGTCGTGACCAATTATTTCAGGAGGTGAAAGTTGGCATTATGGAAAACCTGTTAAAGCTGTTTGACGCGGAATATAAGTTTATGTGCATTGTTTGGGAGCATGAACCTGTCAATTCTACTGAACTGACAAAGATATGTGAAAAGGAACTTGGATGGAAGAAACCAACGACCTACTCCATGATAAAAAAACTCTGTGAACGCGGCATTATGAAGAACGAAAAAGCAACCGTTTCAACGCTGATAGCGCGGGGTGATGTGCAGAAGTACGAAGCCGAAGTCTTGGTCAACAGAGTATTTGACGGTTCTATCCCCTCTTTTATCACTTCATTTTTACAGGGCAAAACACTTTCAGAGGAAGAAGCAAGGAGCATAAAGGATATGATTGACGGGGTGACGAGAAAATGACGGCATTATTCATTTCTATTTTGAATATGAGCATTACGGCAAGTGTTGTTGCTCTGGCTGTCATGCTTGTTCGTATTCCTCTGAAAAAAGCCCCTAAGATATTTTCTTATGTACTTTGGGGCGTGGTCTTGTTTCGGCTGATATGCCCTGTTAGCTTTGAAAGCCCGATTAGCTTTATTCCATTCAATGACGACCCGATACAAACACCTATAAGGTTAGACCCCGTAGAACGCTCTGTCATAGAGGATAATGTTTCTTTTGGTTCGGCACTCGACGCCGCTTATCATGCTGTGGGCGACGCATTGAACGGCGGGCTTGGTTCAATAACTGTATATACAGATTCCGCGCCGGAGGGTTATAGGCAAGCCTATCATTCCGAGGTATGGCTTATATTTGGTAGTTACATCTGGACTTTCGGAATAACCGTGCTATTGCTGTATGCCGTCATTACCTATGTGCGGCTCAAAAGGCGCGTGTATTATGCAACGCTTGTACGCGATAATGTTTACGAAACTGATAAAATAAATACCCCGTTTGTGCTTGGCTTCATCCGTCCGAAAATCTATATGCCGCTTGGAATTGACCCAACGCAACAGGAGTACATTTTTTGTCACGAACAAACGCATATCAGGCGGCGCGACTATCTCATAAAGCCTTTTGCTTTCATTATACTTGCCCTGCATTGGTTTAATCCTATCATTTGGGTTTCTTATTTCTTGATGTCAAAGGACATGGAAAAGTCTTGTGATGAAGCTGTGTTAAAAAAGACAGACGTAGATATACGCGATATTTATTCATCATCTTTGCTCAATCTTTCTATAAAGAAAACAAGCCTGTTAAGCCCTCTTGCCTTTGGTGAAAGTGATGTTAAGTCAAGGGTAAAGAATGTACTGGATTTCAAAAAACCGTCACGGGTAGTTATCGTTGCGGCAATAGCGTTAGTGGTTGTGTTAAGTATCGGCTTTGCCCTGAATCCAACAATGCTAAATAGTGGCGGCGGCATAAATGGTGCTTTAATGCTGAACACAAAAGCAAGGGTTATCGAGGTATATTCGCCGCGTTCTGTTCTTGTTGAAATTATTGCGGAACTTGGGACTACCGCAAGAGAAGAATTGGCGCTTACGGAGCGTACTGAAAACAACCAATTCCTTGTTGGTGAAAAAGTGCAAGCTGATTTTAACGGTGATGTAGAACTACTCCAAAACTTGATTGCAGGAGAAATTGTTATCATTGGTAGAGGTAATACCGCGAGAATAGATTTTTCAAAAGAGCCTTATGTGGCACAATGTTATGATATTTGGAGAGAGCAAGACTTTTATTCAAGTGAAGTCCGTGGAGGGGCATTGGGCTATACCGTCACAATCATTATTCAAAAGAACAACGAGGGACAAACCACATACTCGATGTATAGTAGTAATGCTCACAGTATGACTGCAAGTTCAGTACCCTATTTGTTTTTCAATGCCATTGATGAACTTATCGCCGCCCTCAGCGCATATCCACACAATTCAATAACTAATGTTAATGTGCAACACTCCATTGACTTCTCAAAAGAAGAAATACAGGCAATAAGCGAAAAGTTTATTATCCCATCTGAGAATTACAGCATGGCGATTGGTTTATACGAAATATCAGTGGAGAGCTTAGAAAGTATAGCATTTGAAATAATCGAACGAAATCTTGACATTATTACATCAAGTCCGGCGTACCATTCAAGTATTACCCCATATATCCAAGCCCATCAAGCCGAATATGATGAAATTGTCGCGCTTGGCGATTTCGCGCTTGCTTATATGATTGCTCAATTTGAAAAAGGCGGTCAGACAGATTTGCGAGGTTGGATTATGGCTTTTGCTTGCCGTGATATTATAGGCGGCGAGTTAGTATTCAAATACTCGGCGGCGGGAACTGGACAGGAATGGTACGACGAAAACAAAGAACTTATAATGGCTATATACTATCCTGAGAGAACCACTAATGACGCAAGAATAATTTATGACCCTGATACAAACGGCGACCCGAAGAAAGGCAGTTTTTCCTTTGTTGATATTGCGCCCGAAGAAAGTGTCCAAAGTAATATCACTTATAAGATAGAAAGCACTAATGCGGTGTCACCAAATGCGGTAATGCCTAAAGCGGTATTATCATTTGAAATAACGTGGACTAATTCTGGAAATCCGATTGAGTTGGGGTTATTAAATGCGAATGATGACAGCGTTTACTATTCCGTTACATTGACGGGTGGTTCAGCTTCGGGCGAATTAAGAGTTTTGGACGTGCAGGGCGGGGAGTATTACGTCGTTTTGACAAACAAAGGCACAGGTCTTTATAACTTGAACATAACGGGCGCAATTTCATATAGCCTAACTGAATAAGCGCGGAACTTCGGGTTTATTTACCCGAAATCACTTGGAAAATGAATAATGCGCTCGGATAAGCATGGTCGAATATTTAACGATAGAAAGGACTATCAACAAAATGAAAAAGATTATCTGTACCCTGCTCGCTATTTCTATGTTTATGACTATTACGGCTTGCAGTTCAACAAAACCTGTTTCGCCCAAAAATGCAATCGCACCCGCCGAACTAACGGCAGAGCAACAGAAGATTTTGGACTTGCTTTCAGTACCCAATGACCAAGAAATGATGATATTTGATTTTAGTACAGAAGAATCATATCGCAGTTTTGAAGTATGGGTTGAGGTATATCAAGACGGAGAGGTTATCGACAGACCCGCAGGGGTAAACATACGTAGCGGTACAGCCCAAAAACTTAACGGGTATTTGGCGGTAATAATCAGTATAAGTGATAATAATTATCAATGGACGCTTTCTGTGATTGAAAACGGTGCTAAATCAAGTCATATCGGAGCAACGCAGATTGATATTGGTTCTGGATTTGGTCGTGCTTATGGACCTATGAACGGTTCTGTTAACATTGAAGATGGGAAAGAAATAATCATCTATTCCTCTACGTTTCAAGAGGCAAATGTTCCTCATGCCGCGTATGACGAACAAACATTAATGGAACGACCTGAGTTGCTTAATGATTATCCATACGCATTTCTCATTAAGTGCAAGTTTTCAAATTAGTATAAACGCCTTTTAACTTAAAATCTGTTAATGCAAATGCGTTTAGGCATTATTTACATAATGAACGGAGAGAAAAAACACTCAATGGTTAAGAAAAAATATGCTCAAATCCAAATAGTTCTGTGTGTTCTTGCTGTTGTTTCTTTTATCATTTGCGGTATTCTTAGTTCTACACATGAAATTTATCCAATCGGCTTTGCCTGCTTAGGTTTAGCATTACTTATATCAGCTTTATTGGTTAGAGCCGTTGTGTTGATATGCCCTTCCTGTGGTAAGAGAGGGTTTCGCCCTCAAAGGTCAAAAAGTGGTACGTTTTATTGCGTTCACTGTGGTAAGCCTATTGAATATGACAAGTAGGATATTAAATGAGTATGGATTTTTTTGAAGCTAAAATCAGAATATACACGATAATATTTCTTTTCGTTATCCCTGTGGGGTTGCCTATACTGGTGTATTTCGTAAAGAAGAAATTTCTTTGGGTATCTCCGTTTGTATCGTTAGCACTCGGCTTGTTAGTAACAGCCGCTTTTTATCCTTACTACTACACGGATTTATTCGATAATACCATAGATAGCACTACCGCATACTGGCTTTACTTTCGCGTACCGATTCATGTTGTCGTTTCAGTCATTGCCATAGCAGTTTTGTATGCGGTCAAACATTTTCGAGCCAAGAGGTAATAAAGGTGAGCAAATTAAAAAGAGTATTCTTAATACTGTTAATTGTCATTCTGGCAATCCCAATTTTATACTATCTAAGTTTTGCTTTAATCTGTCCAGCAATTAACGATGCAAAAGCGGGTAGAATTGAAAGAGAATTGACAGATATGCCGCTTCCATCAAACACAGAAATTTTAGAAACTGCTTCATTTTGCGGCAACACAAGCGGCACAGGAAACCATATTGAGATTTGGGCGGGAGTCCTTATCTATTCTTCGCTATCCGAGAATGAAATACATCAATTCTTTTCAGATTATGAAATGGTTTGGACAGTACCAAAAGACCTGACTGAACAATACCCCGCACCCCGCGACTTTATTGACTTTTCTTTTTTTAACGGGCAGGGGTTTTACAGCGGACAAACACAAGCCGTGGGCTATTATATTATCGGCGGATATTATGAAGCAGTTACACAGCATGACATTAGAGGACACTAAAACATTGTGGAGAAAGTATTTTGTTTGGGATTTAACAATCCAATAAAATATGTACCCCGCGCCGCTTTTCCGTCCTTATTCGTGCTTCGTGTATGCCGCCCCGCCCATATCGGCGTGTCGCTTCAACCTTGCCCGAAAGGACGCGATGAGAGCAAAATATTTATTTAATAGGATGGTGAAAAATGCCTCGCTTAATCATAGCCTTTGCCGTTATTTTAATCGTATCGTTTGCGATTGCCTTTTTGGTGCTGTTATTAAAAAGGTCAAAAGAAAAATCTCCGTTTGTAAAAATCCTTATCTTCTTAGCAACAGCAATAATTTGTGTTTTCGCTTTTTTCATTCTATTCTTTGTTCTTTTTTACCGAGGTTAATAAGCATACTCGCTATGCCTGTCGGTTTGCACTTTCCTCCTTGCCCGTGAGAAATGCGTGGAGGTAGGACGAATAGGCGAAAATAATCGTATATTTTATCGCGCAACTGAAACGCAACCAATAGTAGCGCAATAGTTGGTGGAGCAACTCGTCTGCCGATGATAGACTTGAGCCATCAAAAGAAAGGCGGCAAACGAAAATGACAACATCTTCAGTAACAATAATAGCAATTATATTCTTCCTTATTCTATTGGGCGTGTTTGGCACATTGATAACCCTTATCATTCGTGCGCTTTTGAAATATATAAAATCAAAAGATGTTCGGAAAGAAAAGGAAGCGACAAAAAAATCACTTGGAGAAGCTATACAGGAAAACCGCGCCAGATGTAAAATGACACAGGAGTTTGTGGCTGAAACATTGGGCGTTAGCAGACAAGCTGTTTCAAAATGGGAAAATGGAACATCTGACCCAAGCACGAGCAATTTGGTTGCTTTGGCAAAACTGTTTGGGATTTCCACAGAGGAGTTACTTAAAACTGTTGAGGAACAAAAGTAATCATCAATCAAGCCGCAGGGAAAGCGAAAACCTCGCGGGTATCTGCTTCGCTGTTAAATTACATGAGAATAGGAGGATTTGAAATATGAATTTAACGATGATGGGTCTACCGATAATCTTAGGGATTATTCTTGCGGTACTTGCTGTTGCTGGTTTTGTGCTGTTCATTATGGTCTTGTATAAACTGAACAAGGCACTAAACATCTGGCTTAATAAAAACAGGTAAGAATAAGAATCAGCAGAAGCGGACACTTCAAATTGAAATGTCTACTTCGCTGTCATTGATTCGCCGCCATCGGCAAGGGGCTTTCGGTAATAGGCTCACAAGAACAAACACGCCTTTGGCTATTGCCCCAACCTTTGAGCGACGTTTAGGGTTTCGGTTGCTGTATAGACAAATTGTAAATATTATTGAAAGCCCTTGACAAGCCTAATGTCTGTATGATAATATGTATTCTGCCAAGTAGAAGAATACAGGGAATTTGCGTAAAGTGGATTTTGTCATACAGGAGGGCGCGAATGAAAGAGAAATACTTAGCGTTTGGCGACTACATTAGGAAAAAAAGGCTTGCCGACCCGCGAGAACTAACCATGTCCGACGTAGCCGCGCATTTGGAATTATCAGTATCGTATTACGGAGCGGTTGAGAACCGCAACAAGAGGGCATTTAACGCCGAAACACTAAAAAAACTTGCGGAATTTCTAAACTTTACGGAAGAAGAAACCGCGTTGATGTACGACCTCGCAGGGCGCGAGAACCATGATGTACCGTATGACATAGAAGATACCTTTTTACATGAGGAAGTTGGCGACTTGATACGGTTCGCCACAAGGCAGACCAAAGCGGGATTCATCAAAGAGGAAGATTGGAAAACCTTTATCCGACAGAAAGAGGAAGAACGTAAAAAGCAACAAGAGGAGTAAAAGTATGGTTCTGTTAAAGCCGCATAGGGTTGACCGAAAAAACAATAATACCCCTGTCCTTTTCAACCATGAAATCGACAAATACGCTCATGCCGTTCTTGCTGATTACAAGCCCGAACTTCTCCGTGAAGCGGGTAAGATAAGCTATCAGCATTTCCTTGAGTCTTATTTGGGTATGCGGATTGACTTTCAGGACTTATACAGCGACGACCCTGAACGCCCCATAGTGGCTATGACCGCTTTTCAACGGTGCAAGATAGAAGTGTTTGACAAGGAAAACGAGTGCGTCAAGAAGATAACCGTTCCTGCACGAACGGTTATCATTGACAACTCGCTAATGGAAGCCGATAAAGAATGTCTTGCACTGTTTTCAGGCTTGCACGAGGGCGGTCATATCACTATGCAATGGCACGTTTACACGGGGGAAACCCTTGACGGTTATGCGTATGACCCCGATTGCGAGTTTGCGGAGGAATTATTCCCGTATGTCTGTTGCCGCCGCGAGAACATCGAAAGCGGCGTGAGCAGGAACAAAATGCGAACCGCCGAAGAATGGCGCGAACACCACGCCGATTACTTCGCCGCCGCAATCGCCATGCCTAACGCCACGTTCAAGCCATTCGTGACTAACTTCCTGCGGGAAAACAATTATTACAAAGGTTCAATCACAAAAGGCAGAAACGAGGATTGGGATATACTCGCTGACGACATACTGCCGGATGCGATACGGGAGGTTTACGGCGTGTCAAGGCGGGCTGCGCGTATCAAACTTCGGACAAGCGGTTTCGTACATAGCACAAGATAGCATAAAACGGCGTTGATAAGTTACGGTGATACCTATTTGTCAATAACTTATCAACGTCTTTTTTTACCCTTTCATTCTTCCAATCGGAGGAATACAGGGAATGCAAATAAGACGGGGGGGAGATACCTTTGATTGTCTTACAAATGAGCGCGGCGGCTGACATAGCCATGAAGCCCGTTATATGCCCCAAGTGCGAACGCGGGAAACTCGGCTTTATACCCGAAGAAAACGAAGCGGTCATATCAAAACGCGGAAAGCCGCCGCCTGATGAACGCGGGGAGTGTTTCCAAGTCAAGTGTACGATATGCGGTTCGCTTTGGATTGTTACAATAGAATAATGGTTTAGGTACTGAGATAAATACCTGATGAGGGTTGCGCTTGCGGGCAATAATACCACATCTTTCTGGACACATAGCACCAACCGCCGGAAACGGTAAGAGTTAGGTAGAGCATGGCAGATAGCTTTTGAAGCTGTCTTGCCATGCTCTTTTTCTGCCCCCGTTCAGCTTCTAAGCAGAACGGGGGTTCTATTTTGCGAACAAACAAACCTTTGGTAACGCGGTGTCGTTCGCCGCCGTTCCTCCTTTCTTCTGAAATCTCGAAGAAAGGAGGACAAGCCCCATGTTTGAAAAAGACAGGGTTTTCTATAAGAGCGAAGATTACACCGTGCGTTTTGAGCGAATCGGCGGCTGTGAACGGTACTACCTGAAATTTCACGGTCAGACAGCCGATACGCCGGAGCAGGAAATCACCATTGACGTTTTCATGCTGTACTACAAAGAGTTCCGCAAGCCCTTTGACAAGAAGCGGAACGAGCAGAAACGGCACATAGAGGACGGCGAGGTTGACGGCTTCATCATGTCCGGCAAGCTGACTGTCAAGCTGTTTGAGCAGGAGTACGCCGACAAAGCTGAGATTGAAGTAGCTTTGAATACTTGCACGGCGGTACAACAAAGGCGGTTCAAGCTGCACTACGTTCAAGGCTATTCACTAACCGAAATAGCCAAGATGGAAAAGTGTGATTTATCGGTCATTAGCCGTTCGGTTTCAGTAACTTTGCAAAAAATGAAAAATTATTTTTCGTGAGTAGCAAGAAACGCCCGACTTCTGACCTATGAGGTGAAAGGACATAAAAACCCTTTTACATTGACCTTTGACAAATACCGCTTCTGCGGTCATATACAGTACCTTAAATACGTTCCGTCTGCGTTCCTGAAAGGGAAAGCGATAGGATTGAACGCCGCCATGACCGCCCCGATGGGCGAGAGCGATAAGCGTTTGTCCTAATAGGCTCTTGGTAAAGCCTACGCCATGACCCGCAGACGGCACAATGATACTTCCGTCTTGAACGCCCTCACAGCATTGGACGGCTCGCCATCAGCATGGGGAGAGTTACTGCGGCACTCGGTCAAACGGTGTTGCGGTGCTATGACGCTTTACCAAAAGCGGTTTAAGGTATTCCCTGTATCGGGGGTGCGGGCGGCAAATACGATACTGCTGATATTTTGAATGCTTAAACCATGCGCGGGGAGTCTTTTTCATGTCTATGAAACCAAACATCTCCCCGCGCCTTATATAGCGTTCAACGCCCCACTTGTTCGCAAGCTGCTAACAAGTGGGGTTTTTACTTATAAATCAAGGTTAGTCAAGAAAGGGTTTTATAATTATGAATAAAAAGAAAGTAAGGCGCGGGGATATTTACTATGCGTACCTTAACCCCGTCGTCGGCTCAGAACAGGGCGACTGCCGCCCCGTGCTTATCGTGCAGAACGATATAGGGAACGAACACAGCCCTACGGTCATTGTTACCCCGCTTACCCGCAATCTGCGGAAGAACCCGTTACCCACTCATGTACTGCTTCCAAAGTCATGCGGACTTGACAAGGATTCGCTTGCCCTCGCGGAACAGATACGGACGATTGACCGTTCTCGGCTTTCAAACTACATAGGGCATATCGACAGGGCAACACAGAACGCCGTCGATAACGCCCTTGCCGTTTGTATCGGTCTTGAAAAGAAACGCCCGCGGAAAGGCGAAATGCTTGTGCTGACCCTCTGCCCCCGTTGTGAAGCGGATTTCAGGAACAGCGATTATCTGCTCGTAAAAAAAGGTTGGCAGGAAACAAAGGAAGATTGCGATTTTTGCAAAGCACGCGCCAAAGGCTTGACCTTTGGCATTTTTAATTTGGATGGGAGGGAGCGGAATGGATAATTTAAGTACGCAAGAGATATACCGCATTGTGTTCAAGGAATACCCTGACATTCTCGACGTAAAGCAAGTGAGTAAACTGCTCGGCGTTAGCACGAAAACCGTTTACAGACTTCTCCGCGACGGTACGCTTGATTCCTTGAAGATAGGGCGGGAGTTCAAAATCCCCAAAGTCAACGTGATGAAGTACGTCAAAGTATTCGGTTCGCCAATATATGTACAGGCAACAGTATAAAAAATTCTTTTGTAAATTTTTATGTTTTTGGGCTGCAATATTTTCACAAGTGCGCTACACTATTGATAGTCAATAGTAGGTGAATCTATCTGCCGCCCAAAACGAAAGGAGTTTAACAATGGCAGACACATCTACAAAAAAAATCACGGTATCGGGGCATTTGGAAGATGTACGCGGTATCTATCACATGAAACTTAGTTGGTACGACGCAACAGGCAAACGCGGGCGCAAATCACTCTCGACGGGGCTTGCGGTAAAAGGAAACAAAACCCGTGCAACAGAAAAGATGAACGACGCGATCAAAGAACAGGAAGCAATCTTAAAAGGTATGCCGGGCATAGACCGTATGCTGTTTGCGGATTTTATGATGGATTGGCTCGAACATATCAAGCCCGAAATAAAACTGACTACATACGGTGGGTATCAGTTGAACATCGAAAAGGCAATCGCACCGTATTTCCGAAAGAAAGGGATTCTGCTGACGGAGTTGACCGCAGAGGATATTAACGACTTCTACACGGAGCAGTTAAAAACTCATAAGGCGACTTCCGTTCACAAGTTCCACGCCAACATCAGCAAGGCCCTTAAATACGCCGTCGCAAAAGACTATATCCCGTTTACGGTGATGGGTAAGGTTAAACGCCCTAAACCTGAACGCTATGTAGGAAAATTCCTCAAACAAGCCGATACGGTGAAACTGTTTGAAACGGTCAAGGGGCATAAACTTGAATTAGGCGTTATACTCGGAGCGTTCTACGGCTTGCGTCGCGGCGAAATCATCGGGCTTCGTTGGGAATCAATCGACTTTGACGCTAACACCATCACGATTGAGCATACCGTTACGTTAGCGACGCTTGACGGCAAACGAATTACCGTTGTCGGTGATACGACCAAAAGCAAAGCGAGTTTCAGGACGTTGCCGCTTGTTCCGTCTATACGGGCGAAGCTGTTAGAGGTACAGGAAGAACAGGAACGCAATAAAAAGCTGTGTGGGAAATCCTACAACAAGGCAGAGGGTATTTATATCTACACCGACCCAATCGGCAACCGTATCAAGCCTGATTACCTATCAAGAGAATTTCCCGATTTTTTAGCAAACAACGGGTTCAGCCGTATGCGCTTCCACGACCTCAGACATAGCTGTGCATCGCTTCTGCTTGCCAACGGCGTGTCGTTAAAGCAAATTCAAGAATGGCTCGGACACAGCGACTTTGCCGTAACCGCCAACACCTACGCCCATTTAGATTTTCAATCAAAAATAGCTTCCGCAAGCGCGATGACATGGATTGATAACACATCGCTTGCACAAAAGGCAAATCGTGAGTAGGGCTAAAACCCTGATACTGCGGGCAATTCAGAGGTTTCGTGAGAATAAAAGGCAAACAAAAGCCACGGATTTCTTAAAAAGCGCGGGAAATACACTTCGGGGGTTCGAGAAAAAGGGACTGGCGAAAGGAAGAATAAAAGCCAGCAAACCCGCAAGTTTACTGGCTTATCGCTCTGGCGGAGGAGGAGAGATTTGAACTCTCGAAACGCTATTAACGTTTACGCGATTTCCAATCGCGCGCCATAAGCCGGACTAGGCGACTCCTCCGTATATGTTATCCCTAAAATGCCGTTTTGTCCTCTCATAGATAAAAGGCAAACATTCAGGGCAAACATCAAAATTATTCAGTTTTCATTCTAACCTGAAAGCCGCATAAATGCAAGGTTTTCAGTCACGACAGGGGCAAATGGCTTACAGTCTTTCCAATGTTGTGGGCAACACGGGTTCGATTCTCCGCTCTCTTTCTATTTTCCACTAACGGACGCTAACTTCCAAAACCGTCCATAAGAGTGTAATAGAAATCGGGCAAACATTCAAGGCAAACATCGACGAAAACTTGAAAGCCTTGAATCACGAAAGCCGCATTAAACCAAGACTTTCCCCGATTCTCTTGTCATATAGCCAACAGTCTTTCCAGTCGTGCGCCTTAAACCAAACTCGGCCATCTGTCCCTGACTTTTTTTAACTGTACTCCGGGTACTAGAGATACATGACACTAGTGTGCTGCGATCATCTACCAGACGCGGCGGCGAACATCTGCGCCCTTGCGCGCTTCGGATAGCAGATTGGGGTCCGTAGGACAGCTGCGTCGTTCGGCTCAATCATGTACCCGATGTACGCTCATTCGCTGTCATTGTTTGCCGCGTCCAATGACATCAAGGCTTTGACACGCTAATGATGATATCGAAAACGTGATGGTTTGTCAAGAGACTGGCAAAAACTGGCGAAAGCAAAAAAAGAGGCGCATGATTGTTTAAATGTAAAAATAAGTACAGAACCTTTGACACAGCAGGGACAATCAGGCCCCTCTGTGTCAAAGGTTCGTTGTATTTTGATTGATTATCGGATGATTTCCAATTCTTTAATATTTGAGCCGTTACCCTTGATATCGTAGAGCAGGGTGTAGTCGCCCAGGTAATAACTACCGCTGACGTTCGCGTTGTTTGACTCAATCTCGATGGAATATACAACAACCCTTGATTCACCATTTGAATATGTTTCCGTCACCTCGAAGGACAACATCCACTGCTTGTTACTGCCGGGTTTCTTTTCAATGCTGATAAAACCGTCTTTGGACGTTGTGAGATTAACAAGTACGATTTCCTCCCACTTTGCCCAAATCGATTCAGATAATAAATCGGAATCACCATCTACCAGTTCGCAATAAGTCGTGCCTCGCGCCACTTCAATGTCGTTCTGCGTAAACCAGCCGATAAAAATATAACCATCTCTGACCGGGTCTTCGGGATAAAGGATTTCATTATACCAATATGATGATCCTGACATGGTCTCCTCCCCGGTGGACGCGAAGCTGCCGCCATTCGCGAAATAAGTCACCATATAGCCAAATGGCTCATATAGCGCCTTGATGACCCTATCGCCGGGGCTTGCGGTAACATAATAACCATTGGTTCCCAGCGCCGTGTCCCAGCCGGTGAATACATAAAACTGTCTGCTCGGAGCCGCCGGGGCTGCTACCCATGTACCGCCTACTGCTATCTGGCTCTTCAGTACTGTGCCGTCCCAGTCTTCGAAAGTTATAGTATAGCGTCCGAATTTAGATAAAGGTATCAGGACGCCTTCGTCCACGCCTATCCTGTTGCCGACCTGGCTTATCGTACCATTTGTCGCGTCGATCAACGCGCCAGCATAATTATTCAGCGTACCAGTCTGGAGACTGAGATTACCGTCAATAAACATCTCTCCGTAGTTATAGATGATACCCCCGTTGTTAATGATTTGTTTACCTGTCTCCAGTACAATCTTACCGTAATTGTAAACCCTGGCAGAGGCTTGTAAATTAAGGTTGCCAAGCGCGGTTCTGAGATAAAGTGTGACCCCTTCCGGGATAGTAAGGTTGTTATAAATAAAGAATGCCCCAACGCCAATATACTCGACCGAACCGCCTACAGTAGCGGCCAGATTTAACGCGTCCTGTAAATCCTGCTGACTATTCACGGTTATCGTAATCATTTGAGGAACTTGATATAGCGCCTTGATGACCCTATCGCCGGGGTTTGCAGTAACATAGTAGCCATTGGTTCCCAGCGCCGTGTCCCAGCCGATGAATTCACAAAACTTCCTGCTAGGGTTAGCCGGAGCAGTTACCCATGCACCGCCTATGGCTATCTGACTCTTCAGTACTGTGCCGTCCCAGTCTTCGAAAGTTATAGTATAGCGTCCGAATTTAGATAAGGGTATCAGGACGCCTTCGTCCACGCCTATCCTGTTGCCGACCTGGCTTATCGTGCCATTTGTCGCGTCGATCAGCGCGCCGGCATAATTATTCAGCGTACCGGTCTGGAGACTGAGATTACCGTCTATAACCATCTCTCCGTAGTTGTAGATGATACCCCCATTATTAATGATTTGTTTACCTGTCTCCAGTACAATTTTACCGTAATTGTAAACCCTGGCGGAGGCCTGTAAATTAAGGTTGCCAAGCGCGGTTCTGAGATAAAGCGTGACTCCTTCCGGGATTGTAAGGTTGTTATAAATAAAGAATGCCCCAACGCCAATATACTCGACCGAACCGCCTTCGACAGCAGCTAGATTTAACGCGTCCTGTAAATCCTGCTGACTATTCACGGTTATCGTAATCATAAATGCTTCTGGATCGTCTATTTCATTTGTTACCATTAGTTCGTCTACATCCGCGAATAAAAATGCGCCTTGTGATAATACCAATCCAAATACAAGAAATAAACTGACGAGCATTTTTGACTTTTTACTGTTCATTATTACTGACTCCTCCTTTTTCTATGACCACTTCATTTTTGTTTATAAACAATAATAAACGAAAGGCGAGCTATATTCAAGTTGTAATCTACCCGGGAAGGCAATGTTAGTTTAATACACGCCGAACTCTCTGGCTGCCTCAAACATAGCTTCGACGTTTTCCCGCTTGCAGTTTCCCAGGCCACAGGATGTTTCGAAGATAAACCCGCCGCCGGGGGCGCAGTCGTCCATCAGCCGTTTGACCTTCTCCCGTATCTGCTGTGGTTTC
>Ga0082212_10000492_pt1 | contig 57374 bp, 48 predicted proteins | sample TergutNt197P3_FD_71548 | JGI IMG/M metagenome (GOLD analysis project Ga0082212, IMG submission 71548) | Neocapritermes taracua P3 segment gut microbial communities from Petit-Saut dam, French Guiana - Nt197 P3 | ecosystem: Host-associated > Arthropoda: Insects > Digestive system > Gut ...
ACCAAAGGAGTCATGGGAAGCGTTGTGGCGGGGTTGGGCATTATTCTGCCCTCATTTGGTGCCATTTTGTTGATAGTCTATCTTTTTACCGATTATAAAGATCAACCCGGAGTGGAGAGGGTTTTTAAAGGCATTCGCCCGGCGGTTGTGGCGTTAATAGTGGCTCCTCTTTGGAAGATGGGAAAAAGTGCAGGGTTGACGTGGAGAAGAGTTGCGATACCCATAGCCGTTGTTTTGCTGATTGCCTTTGCGGGTATCTCTCCGGTCTATATTATTTTGGGTACCATTATGGCTGCCTTGGGCACCGTGTTGTGGGAACACAAAAGCAAGAAAACAACAAATGGGGAGGGGATATGATCTATTGGCAACTCTTTCTTACTTTTTTAAAGATTGGTGCTTTGGGATTTGGTGGGGGGTATGCCATGCTTTCGTTGATTCAGTATGAGGTGGTAGAGCGGCATCAATGGATTAGCGCTGCGGGTTTTACCGACATCGTAGCCATATCCCAAACCACACCCGGTCCTATTGCCTTTAATACAGCCACCTACATTGGCTATTCTGCAACCGGAGATGTATGGGGTTCTGTGCTGGCAACGGTGGCGGTATCTATTCCCGCTTTTGTCATTATGCTTACCATTTGTCGTTTCTTCTTTATTTTCAAAGACAATCGCTATATGCGGCGGATGTTGGATTTTATTAAACCGGTGGCAATCGGGCTAATCGGAGCGGCTGCCGTACTACTTATGAACCGGCAAAATTTTGCCGATTACATTGGTTTTATTATTTTTGGTCTTGTATTGATGGCGCAACTCTTTTTTAAAAAAATGAGTCCGATTGTTTTGATTATTTTGGCGGGGGTGGCGGGGTATTTTTTGTATTAAAGGGCTATCTCCACTCCCCTGTAAAAATCCAAAATCTTCACCCGAAAAATAAAGTCATACTTTGCCTGAACCTGCTCCGAACGGCTGGAGTAGAGTTTGGTTTGTGCTTCGCTATATTCGTAAGCAGAAATCATTTGCAGGTAATATCGCTCCTCGGCGTATTTAAAAGCCTCCATCGCGGCTTCGAGCGCTTTTTCGGTAGAACGGTATTTCGCTTGTGCCGATACAGCGCTCAGGTAGGCTTGTTGAATCTCTTTGTGGAGTCCGATTTTTGCGTTGTTCAGGTCGAGCGTTCGGGCTTCTACATTCAGTCGGGCAGAGCGTAACTGATTGCGTGTTTGGAATCTGCTAAAGATGGGGATACTGATGTTCAGCCCAACAGCCTCCCGTCCGTTGTTTGAAAATTGAGAAGAGATGGGATTGTTGGTTACGTTGCTGCCAAAGAGGTAGTTAAAACCATTGCTGTAGGAAAATCCCAAACTGACGGAGGGGAGGAAGAGTGATTTTGCCAAGCGGACGCCCATTTCGCTGCTTTCCAATCGATACGTTGCCTCTTTGATAAGGGGTTTGTACTCCAAAGCGGATTCATAAACCCGGTCGGGGTTTTGGATGTAGTCAATTTCAAAAGATTCGATGTGTTCCGGTTCAAGGATGTCAAAATGGGTGAAGTCGCTTAGGTTGAGCAGTTGCGCCAAATCGAGCAACGATTGGGAGAGTTGGTTTTGGGCTTGGGTGCGGTTGGTTTCCTCCTTAGCAAGCTGCGCTTTGATGTCATATACTTGCGACAGGGATACTTTTCCCTCTTCCACCATAATGGCGGTGCGCTCTACTTGTTTGGAAGTGAGGGCGCACTGTTCGATACACACCTTCAATATCTCTTTTTTGAAGAGTACGTCTAAGTAGAACGCCGCTACATTCAGCGACAGATTCTCCTTAGCCCTGTTGCCTCCTTCGATGGCGGCTTTGAGGTTGAGTTCGCTGTTTTTTACCTCGTTGGAAATACGCGACCCGCTATAAATGGGAACAGAAGAGGAGAGGGAAAAACCGGTGCCGGAGGAGGTATTCTGTTCATAGATGCCGGTAGCCATGGAGGGAGAGCGACCAAAATTGAGGCTTTGGCTGGCGCCTGCACTCAGGTCGGGGAGGCGGCGGTTGCGGTTGGTGTTCAACTCTATTTCGGCGTTTTCTACTTGGAGCATCTGTTGTTTTACTTCGATGTTGTTCTCGGTAGCGTACTGAGCACACTCTTGAAGCGTCCACCTCTTTTGGGCGGAGGCGGCGGGTGGGGCGAGCAGGAGGAAGGAGAGCAAAATGGTGCACATCGAAGGGGCAAACCTGTTGTGGCTAAGGGAAAGTACAGGTTCGGTCTCAGCAATAAAACGTTTCATGGCGATAGATTTGAATGGTTTCATGACTACAATTTTTGGTTTCCGCGCACTTTCATCCCCTCTTCCAACCCCTCTTTCACCTCAATGAAGATTCCGTCTGAAATGCCGGTTTGAATTTGTGTTTTGTCAAATACCTTCGGTTTTGCCAACGTATCGGTCAATATATAGACAAAGGTGGTGTCGCCACTAAAGGTGAGGGTACTTTCGGGGAGACGGAGGACACTGTCGGCTTTTGCTACCACAATTTCTGCATTGGCACTATACCCTGCCCGTACCGTTACGGAGTCTGGGATGACTGCTGCGGCTTTGATTTCAAAGAGAATAGCACCATTCTCCTCTACCCCTTTGGGGGCAATATACTCCAATTCAGCCTCGAATTTTCGGTTGTTGATGGCACCCACCACCAATTTGATGGGCATACCGGCGTGCACTCTATCCACTTCTGTCTCGTCAATCTTGCCAATGAAAATCATGTCGTTCATATTTGCCACCGTGGCAATGGTGGTGCCGTCGTTAAAGGTGTTTGATTGGATTACTGAGTTGCCCACCTTTACGGGAATATCCAATATCATGCCATCGATGGTAGAGCGGATTTGGGTGTTGCTCTGCTGTGCCATCTTGCGGGAGATGCCGTCCCGAACAATGTCAAGGTTGTTCTTGGCATTCTCCAACTCTTCGGAGCCTTTGTCGTGGTCGGCTTGCGCCTTCTCCATCTCCTGATGGGCAATCACGCCGCGTTCAAAGAGGCGCTTTTGGCGCTCATATTCGGTGGTGATTTGGGCATAATTGATTTCAGCCATCTTCACTCGCGATTCGGCAGCGTTGAGGGAAGCCATTTCGGGGATCACTTTTACCACGGCAATCACTTCACCCGCTTTAACATAGTCGCCGGCTTTCTTCCGCAGTTCAGATATAATGCCCGATATTTGGGGCTTAATCATCACCTCGTCTCGCGGCGACACCTTACCGGTTGCCACCGAGGTGTTTTCGATATTTCCTCTGTCAACGGTAATAATTTCATAATCAATATTTTTTGGTTGTGATTTTTTCCACAACATGTAGAACGTGCCAAGCACAAGGGCTACGGTCAGGAGGATTCCAAGAATTTTAAAGACTTTTTTCATTTCTATTGGTTTTATTATGATCTTCTTTTACGATATGATTTGATATTTTGTCGGCTCCTATTCGTCTCGAATAGCGTCTATTGCTTTTATACTCAACGCACGGAGTGCAGGCATCAACCCCGCCAGCAGGCTCGAAACAATCAAAATCGCCATAGCCACCAATGCGAGGTTAAAAGAGACGAAGGGGATGATTACCAAAGCACCTCCGTCCGGCGTACTTCCTGCCATCAACTGTTGCAAAATAACGAGAATGAGCACGCCAAAAATAAAACCTGCCAATCCGGCAAGGGTGGTAAGTACAAAACTCTCGCTCAAGATTTGGGTGAGGATGGTGATGGGTTTGGCGCCAATTGCCCTTCTGACGCCGATTTCGCGCATTCGCTCCCGCACCGTAACCAACATGATGTTGCTGATGCCGATAATTCCGGAGAGCAGTGCCCCCATTCCCACAATCCAGATGAGGATGTTGATGCCTGCAAAGAGGTTGTTGATGTTGCGGAACTCCTCCTCAAGGTTAAAACTTCCCATTGCCTTTTGGTCGGTTGGGGAGATGTCGTGGTTTGCCTTGATGATTTCCGTCACCTCTTGAACCACTAAGGAGGCGCGGTAGTTCGGTTTTGCAGTGCAGCCCAAAAAGTAGAATGCGTCTCCGCGACTGACCGTTTGTTGCAGGGTGGTAAAGGGAATAAATACTGTCCTTGGGGGATAACTCCCCACATTTACATTTCTTGCTGTTGGAGAGCCTACACCTACCACCTGATAGTAGATACCTCCCACGCGGATGCTTTGACCCAGCGGATTCTCCTCCATATCAAAGAGTGTTTCATACACTTCCTTGCCAATAAAGCACACTTTGCGGCGCTCTGTAATATCAATTTCGTTGATTACCCTTCCGTACTGCACCTCCATATTCTGAATCTTGAATTGGTCGGGATAGACGCCCATGGCGGTGTATGACCCCGTTTTACTCCCCCTGACCGATGACCCATCCGAAAAGAGCATGGGGGCAAGGTACTCCACCGATTTTGCTTTTTCGCGTATCAAGATGAGGTCTTTGCTGTTCATGTTCCAATACCTTCCTTTTCTGTATCCTTTGTACGCCTCGCTGGTGCGCTCGGTATAAAAGAAACACGAATTGGAAGCAAATCCTTTAAAACTATCCATGATTCCCTGCTTAAATCCGTTCCCGAATCCCACCAAAATGATAAACATGAAGAGTCCCCACGACACGCCAAACGCAGTAAGCAAACTCCGCATCTTATTCTTGGCTATAGTAGCCCAAATCTCTTTCCAATGGTCTATATCAAACATTTCTATTAACGATAATCTATTTATTACTATGTGTCATTTGGAAATTATCCCCCCTCTCTCATGGCTTCAATAGGTTTTACACGTACTGCTTTTAGTGCAGGTATTAGTCCGGCAATTACGCCGCAGAGAATCAACAGGAAGGTGGCTCCGAACACGGTGCCCATATTCACTGTGGGATTCATAAACATGGTTACATCTTCCACTCCGCCTTTGATGAGGTTGCTCAACAGTTCGGTTAGTCCCACCCCCAGCACAATGCCGATATAACCGGCACAGGTGGTTACAAAGATAGATTCAAGGATAATGAGGCGCAGAATGGAGGCGGGAGAGGCGCCAATCGCTTTGCGCACCCCAATCTCCTTGGTTCGCTCTTTCACCGTAATCACCATAATGTTCCCCACCCCTACAATGCCTGCCATCATGGAGGCTAATCCCACGATGATGATAAAGATGTTGATGATGCCAAAGACTTGTTGAATTTTTAACGACTCTTCAAAGGCGTTGTCGATATAGAGGGCAGAGCGGTCGGTTGGGTCAAAATTGTGGAGCGCTGCAAATTTTTCTCGGATTCGTTGGTTAAACGCTTCGTTGGCGGCAACTGTTGACAAATCAATAGCGGTAAATTCTAAGTAGTTAAATCCTCGTCCCATATTATAGAGCATTTGAGCAGTGGAGAGAGGTATATAGGCAGGGGGATTGTTGTTGTTAAACATATCTGAGGAGCCATAGACCCCAATCACCTGAAACACAACTCCATTTTCGGCAATCACATACTTTCCTATGGGATTTTCCTCCTTAAAGAGCACCTTTTGATGTTCGGGATGAATCACCATCACTTTGCGCCGCATCACATCGTCCATTTTGTTGATAAACCTCCCCATTCCCTCTTTGATGCCGATGTTGGTAATGAAAGCCAAATCTGAAGTGCCGCCCTCTATATTCATAGAGGCGTATTCGTTTTCGTAAGAGATGGTTGAACTCGTACGCATCCCGGCAGAGAGGTACTCCACCTCAGGTACCTTATCTTGAAGAAGTTGATAATCTTTATGATCGAAACGAATTCTTCTTCCTGTGGGGTATCCTTTAAAGGGTATGGAAGTTCTTCCGGGGTAGATGGCAACGTAGTTTTTTGCCTGACCCGAAAAGTTGGAGAGCACGCCGTTTCTCAAACCGTTGCCTGAGGCGAGGAGGATAATGAGCATAAAGATACCCCACGCCACCGCAAAACCTGTCAAAAAGGTGCGGAGTTTGTTCTTTTTCATTGTAAGAACGATTTCTTGCAGTAGGTCAAAATGGAACATGGTTGTTGGGCGATTGCAGGGTCAGAAATTAATTACGGGATGGGGGTTGATTTTGACCTCGCCAATGACACCGTCTCGAATGTGTATTACGCGGTCGGTGGCGTCTGCTACTGCTTGTTCGTGGGTTACTACCAGCATGGTCATCTGCTCCCCTTTGTTGATTTGGCGCAGCACGTGCATCATTTCAGCAGATGTAGCACTGTCTAAGGCGCCGGTGGGTTCGTCTGCCAAGATTACCTGCGGTTGGGCAATGAGGGCGCGGGCAATTGCCACCCTCTGTTTTTGCCCACCCGACAGTTCATTGGGGAGGTGGTGGGCGTGCGTGGCAATACCCATCTTCTCAAGGTACTCCATGGCTGTGGCGTTCCTTTTTTTACGCCTTACCCCTTTGTAATACAGAGGCAGGGCAACATTTTCTAACGCACTCTTAAAAGTAATCAGATTGAACGACTGAAACACAAAACCGATTTTCCGGTTGCGTAAGATGGCGGCTTTGGTTTCACTTAGATTGGAAATGAGGGTGTTATCTAAATAATAACTGCCGGTATCGTAATTGTCTAAAATCCCCAAAATGTTGAGCAGGGTCGATTTTCCGGAACCGGAGGCGCCCATAATGGAGATAAATTCTCCTTTTTCTACTTCAAGGTCGATGCCTTTGAGTACGTGCAATGGAGCGCCGCTATAGTACGTTTTGTTGAGTTTACGAATCGTTATCATCTGATATTGTTTTATTTCATTGGTGTATTAGTCTTGTAGAACACTGCAAAGGTAAGTAAGTTTTTGAGACCTGCAATTTTTTTTGCAAATTTTTGCAAAAATTTGAGTGTTTTTGAGAAACAGCATACAGTAAAGACGCGAGAGGTGGAAAATTGTTACACGTCAGGCAGCAAAAATGATACCGTAGTTGATGCAATGAACAAAAAAAGCCCCCACTTGGAGGGCTTAAACAATACGCACAGAAGTCTCTTGCTAAGGAACTGTTTCTAACACTACTCGTATCCTAATCCCCAGTCAATTCCTTTCTTGACGGCGGGAACACCCTCTTTGAGCCAAACAGGGGCAGGGGATCCTTTTAGGAAGTGGTCAAAGAATTGTGCCAAACGAATGGTGAAATCTATGCGGTTACGACGCTCTCTCAAACCGTGGGCTTCTCCGTTGTATTGGAGCATCCACACCGGTTTTCCCAAACGCCGCAATGCAGTAAAGTATTCAATTCCTTGATACCAAGGGACAGCGCCATCTTCGTCGTTGTGTAGCATCAACAGCGGGGTGTTCACACTTTGGGCAAAGAAGAGCGGGGAGTTTTCGATGTAAAGGTCAAAGGCATCCCAAAGGTTCTTCCCGATTCGGCTCTGCCCTACCTCATACTGCATTTGACGCACCCTGCCTGTTTCCCAGCGAATGCCTCCATAAGCGCTGGTCATATTGGCAACGGGAGCGCCCGCTTCGGCGGCTTTAAAGCGATTGGTCTTGGTAATCATGTAAGCCACCTGATACCCTCCCCAACTATGTCCTTGAATAGCCATATTTTTCTCATCAACCCAAGGATTTTTGCAGAGCAAATCGACTCCGGGCATAATGCAGTTCATGGCGCTCTCTCCGGGGTGTCCGGTAACGTAGTGGATGTCGGGCGTAAATACTAAGTAGCCGTTGCTCACATAATAAATAGTGTTGATAGAAGAGCCGCTTAATGCAGGCGCATTATAGCGGTAGAGTCCATCGGAGAGGGTCTCGTAGAAATAGATAATCATGGGATACTTCTTGTTGGGGTCGAAATTATCCGGCTTATAAAGGATACCGTCGCAAGGTATTCCATTGGTACTTGTCCAATGCACCAATTCGGCGGTGCCCCACACATAATCTTTTTGTTGCGGATTGATGTCGCTAAGTTGCGTTTGGGTTTTGAACAGGTCCTTTGTCATCCACAGATTGGGTGATTGCGAAAAGTTAGACCGCGCAAAAGTGAACACTTTCCCATCTTTGGAGCGCTGAAGTTGCTGGTAGGAATATCCGTCCAAGATGAGTTTCTGCATGGGCGTTGGGCGTCTGCCCTGCTCTTTAAAATAGAATCCGCCAAACTTGTTAACATTGTCAAAAGCGGTAAAGTAGAGCGTTTCGGCAGGTTTGATGGGGTCTGCGCCCCCTCCCATACGGGGTGCTCCGGTCCCTGCTCCTGCCGCAGCCCCGGCGCTTAGACGCAAGATGCGAAAAGTATATTGCTGCTTCCGACCTGTGCCGTCTGTGAGCATGGTGGGCGCCTTAACTCCCAAGGGATCCACTTCCCAGATGTCGTATTTGTCGTAAACCAAAAGCGCGGCGTCTCCCTCGCGCCACCCGCCGCTGCCATACGAAGGTGGAAGTTCGGGTCTATCGTCCGATTCATCCCAAAGAGGAACATCAATTCGGTTGGTGAGGTTCCGGGTATTTTTGGTGGCGATGTCGTAACTGAACCATGCACGTGCTGTTTTGTCGTACCATGCTAAATATTTGCCTTGAGGCGAAGGACTTACAGCATTAATGGTGGCTGAGGAGAGCACTTTTTGGGCTTTTCCGTCCGCCACCGAAATAAGGTACAGGTCAATGGGAGCATCTGTGTTCCATTGACTTTCAATTCGATAAGGCTTATCGGCGGAGGCGTAAGCCCACTCGGAACTCCAATCGTTGGGCACCTGAACGTTGGGATAGTCGGGGGTTGCCAACTGAATCAGCCCGCTTTGCGGATTCTGGGTGGAGAGGTACGCGAGGAAGGTAGCGCGTAAATCTTGCTGTAGGTTAATAAGTTGAACAGGTTGATTATAGTCGTCCAAATAGTGCCACACATCAAGCCTTGCCGTTTCAAAGTCAATCAATGTGGTATCTTTTTCCAACGGTTTGGGCGCAATGCCAAAGAAGAGCCGGGTGCCCTCTTTGTTGATGGAGAGGGCGCGATTTTGACTGATCACCCAATCTCTTGGGAGTCCTCTGATGTTTTTGTCCGCCATCAAGGTGGCTTGTGAGTCGCCTTTCTTAAAGAAATAGATGTTGATGAGTTTTTCGGCAGCCTTTGTGGTGTCGGTATTGGCGTAAAAAGCGAAGAACTTTTCTTCTTTGTCCCAGGCAGGCAAGAAGAAGCGCGCTTTTCGTGGACCGGTGAGCAGCGGCTGCTCCTTTTTTGCCGTCAGGTCGTAGAGATAGAGTCCATCCAAAGTTGCGCCGTTGTCTCTGCTGTTGAGTTGGCGGGTGAAGAAGAGTTGGGTTCCGTTTTTCACAAAGTTGTAGTCGCTCACATACTTGATGGTATCTATTTTACCTGTTGCAAAGTAGTAAATCATAAGGTCCGTTCCCTCTCCTCGCTCTCTGCGGGGAGCGCGTCTTCCACCGGAGGTGTCTGCGGGCGGGTCTGATTTAAAGGCGACCGCCAAGATTCCCTCTTCGGCAGTTTTGAAAGAGGTAACAAAGGGATACTTGGTTAAGTTAGTTTGTCCCAGTGTCCAGATACAGAGGGTATCCTTTGGCATCTCTTCGGCTCTTTTTTTATCAATTCTCGCCTGCCGTGTTTCATCATAAAGTGGCGCGATACCGCATACGGCGAACTTGCTGTCAAAAGTGATGGCAGGCGTTTTACCGCGCTTAATGGTGAGAGCGTTTCCGTTAAGGAGGTTGCTTTGAACTAAGTAGCCGTCGGCAGCCTGTGCCGACACCACAAAGAGGCTAAACTTTCCGTCTTCGCTCATTTTGGCAGCGCCAACGGATTTCCACGAGTCATAGACCGAATGGTCTAACGGCTTTTTCTGCGCTGTCAGGGAGCATACGGTAAACAGCGCTACAATAAAAAGGGTGAATTTGTTTTTCATATATTTTCACGGTTGTTTGGTTTCATGTCAATAGAGGTGGAAGGTTACAGAAGTTTCAATATCTCTTCAATCCCTCTGTTCAGTTGTGGGTCGCGTCCCAAAAGACGGTCTTCAAAGGTGTTGCGGATATATATATCGGGTGCTACGCCAACCGATTCCATATCCTCTCCTTCGAGGTTGTAGCATCCCCATGCCGGCATACGACAGGTGGATCCGTCCACCATGGAGACGCTGGAGGTGAAGATGATCCAGCGATATGTTTCGGTGCCGATGAGGGGGGCAATACCCAAACTCTTGATTCCGTTTGAGGTTACTTCGGCGTCGCTGAGGCTGCGTTCATTGATGAGCACCACAATGGGTTTGTCGGCAGGGGTAACACCCGGATGAGTGGCGCGAGGCTGGTCGCGATAACTCCAAGTAAAGTAGCGTTTTTGCATCAGAAACTCCAATACTTCGTTGTGCACGTTGCCGCCATTGTTGAAGCGAAGGTCAAGGATAAGCGCCTCTTTGTGGATGGCGTCTCGGTTCATCTCGGTGAGGAATTTATTGAGCGAGCCTACGCCCATATCGTTCATGTGGAGGTAGGCAACCCTGCCTTTGGTTTGGGTGTTTACCATAGTACGGCGCTGTTCTACCCACTCCTCGTAGAGGGCGCTACGCAGGGCGCCGGAGCGGAAGGTGTGCAAGTTGCACTCAAAACTCTTTCCATCTCTGGTGAAGGTGAGGGTGATTTCCGTTTGGGGATTGACCACGCTAAAATATTTTTCGCGATTCTCTTTTTCGTCCACGGGAATGCCGTTAACGGCTGTTAAACGGTCTCCCTTCCGAACTTCGACCTCTTTTTTATCGGCAGGGCTCCCCTCTACGATGGCGCTGACGATGTAGGGGCGCTGACTGTCGAAGAGGATGCCCGTTTCAAGGCTTTGGACGGAGGCTGCCTGACGCTCTTCGCGTCCGTTGGAGGTGAAGCCCAAGTGGGAGGAGTTAAGTTCTCCCAACATATCATTGACCAATGTTCTGAGGTCGGCGCGGCTCTTTACGTGGGGCAGGAATGAAGCGTAGTATTGCTGAATGGCTTTCCAGTCCACGCCGTGGTGTTTGGGATCGTAGAAATTTTGGGACATCTGTGCCCACACTTCGTAAAACATCTGCTGAAATTCGTTGGCGTTGTTCTTATTAAAGCCGTGTTTTACAGCCAAATCCGTTACAGAGCCGGCAACCAAATCAACTTTATATACCTTTCCACCTCCCAAAGCAAAGAGATCTTTTCCGTTAAAGGTGAATCCCGAAAGGGTATTTCCCCCCCGAATCTCTTCTGCCGGTTTTTGGTCAAAGTCTAAGAGTTCCTGTTTATAGAGTTTGCGCGAACCCTCGTGTGTGGAGTGGTAGAGAAGCCATGTTCTGTTGTTTACCACAAATATGCGGGGATTGGATTGGGCGCCGCCGGAAGCGAGTTGCTCCCATCGGTTGTATATCTTTTGGGGGTTGATGACGATGGGCGTTTTGGCAGCCGCTTTCTTTGTAGTGTCTCTGTTAAAGAGTTCGTTAAACTTGCTTGTGAGAAAAGGTGTGTCGTAGCGGTCCAAAGCCATGCGGTAGAGTTGCGAAGAGCCTCCTCCACGGGGAAACGAACCGGAGAGGGGGTAAGCCGTGAAGTAGAGGTACTTTCCATCCGCAGACCAAACGGGTGAACCTTCAGTGGCAGCGCTGTTGGTGAGATTTATTAACTCTTTGGTATTGAGGTTGCAAACATAAATATCTTGCTCAAAAAAGTTCATGGCGGAAAATGTGATCCACTCATTATCCATAGAGAAGTGAATGGGGGGGGTACGGAAAGCCCACTGGTCAACCGTTGCCAATGTGCTGACGCTTCCGGTGGCGGCGTTCAGTACCTCTAATTTGTTGCTTCCGGTAAAGAAAACAAATTTTGTATAGTCATAACTTGCTGTTAATGAATTTAAAAAAGCATCCGGTGTGTGAACGGGCACCTCTTTGCTTCCTGCATCGGCAGCTATTTTAAAGAGGTTGTGCCATCCCATTCGTGTGCGGAAGAAATAGAGGTTTTTGCTCTCTTTGTCCCAGACCGCCTCCATCACCCGCTCCTTGGGGTCGGTGGGGAGTTCTTTGGTGAATTTCCCCTTGGCGTCGCTCACAAAGAGGCGTCCACGGGAGACAAAAGCCAACTTCAATCCATCCGGAGAGATGGAGACGTTGGTGATGGTGTTTTCTACGTTGTAGGGTTGCTCTATTTTGGTTTCACTGTTGGCAGCCAAACTAATAGATGGTTTGGACGATGTTCCGGAGGCGACATCAAAGACCTCAATTTGATAATCCCTTAAATAGACAACCTTTTGTCCGTTAAAACTGACTTGGGGATAGAGAATAGCCTCTTTGAAGCGGGTAAGAAATTCGGGTTTTCCGTTCTTGAGCACAGTGAGGTTATAGACATCGTTTATGGAATCGCACGCCCAATAGAGGGTTCCGTTCTTATCCACAACGGGCCAAATATCTTTTCCGTAATAGGTGGTGAGCTCTGTATATTTCTTGCTCTTGGGATCCCAATTTTTGATGTTCGGGTTGTGGTCGCCTTTGTAGCGTTTGCGGGTGGGGTAACTGTAACTCTCGGTTGATTCATTAAAATAGAAGGAGCCGTCAACGGGGTTCTCCACCAAGTTGGCTATGGTGTTGTAGTAGTCGCCAAAGAGCCGCTCAGGTGTGCCGCCCTCCACGCTAATGCGGTAGGCGCTGATGGAGTTGTACCGGTTTGATTCAAAATAGATATACTTACTGTCTCCCGACCATGAGGTTACACGGTCGTAGGCGTCATGAAAAGTGAGGCGGCGAATGGGACCGCCTTGGGTGGAAACCACATAGACATCGTCATTGCCTTGTTCATTAGATGAAAAAGCCAACCACTTTCCGTCAGGAGAGACACGCGGACGGATTTCGTATCCGGTCATTGCCGTTACGCGAAGGGCTTGTCCGCCTGAAACGGGCGTTTTCCAAATATCCCCTTCATAACAGAAGTAGAGCGTTTGGGCATCCGGCGAAAGGGTGGGATGAGAGGCGAAGAAGAGGGGCTGCGTTGTAGCGGCGCTGTTTTGCGCCTGCGCCAAAGGTGTCAGCGCGAGTAAAGCCAAAGTAAACAGAGTTTTCATGAAAAAAATGGTTAAAATTGGGTGAACAGGATTAAAAAATTTGCGTAAAGATAAAAGAAAAGATTTAACTTTGCTCTCTAACAAATGAAAACCTGCCCGACTGAAGTTACTCAGGCGGGCGAACAACTGAAAACTATTATGATAGCTGAATTGATTAAATCCATTGCCGATGCCTTGTGGGGCTGGCCTATGATTATCATCTTATTGGGAACGCATGTGTTCCTTACGATTCGTTTAAAAGTTCCTCAAAGGAAGATTTTTACCGGTATTAGGCTCTCTGTTACCAAAGACAAGGGCAGTACCGGAGATGTGAGTCAATTTGGCGCTTTAGCCACCGCGTTGGCAGCGACTATTGGGACCGGAAACATTATTGGAGTAGCCACCGCCGTGTCGTTGGGGGGACCGGGCGCTGTATTTTGGTGCTGGATTACCGGCGTCTTCGGGATTGCCACCAAATACGGAGAGGGGCTTCTCGCCATCAAGTACAGGGTGAAAACGTCTGACGGAACCATGTTGGGTGGACCTATGTACGCCTTGGAGCGTGGCTTAAAAATGAAGTGGTTGGCTATCCTTTTCTGTATCTTTACCGCCATTGCCGCCTTTGGCATTGGAAATACAGTACAGGCAAATTCTATGTCTGAGATGATGTACAAGACATTTAACGTCTCTCCACACATCACGGGCGCTGTGGTGGCAATCGCTACCGCCTTAGTGGTGATTTTTGGCGTCAAAGGGATTGCCCGTGTATGCGGAGTATTGGTTCCCTTTATGGCACTCTTCTATGTACTTGGCTGTCTTATCATTCTCTGTTTTAATGCTCCCTATTTGTGGGAAGCGATAAAGTTGATCGTAAACTCTGCATTCAGTGCACAGGCAGCAGGAGGTGGTTTTGCCGGAGGCATAGTGATTATGGCGTTGCGGTTCGGCGTGGCTCGGGGACTCTTTTCCAACGAGTCGGGATTGGGCTCTGCCCCCATTGTGGCTGCTGCTGCCCAAACGCGAAATTCGGTTCGTCAGGCGTTGGTATCTGCCACCGGAACATTTTGGGATACGGTGGTGGTGTGTTTGCTAACCGGTTTGGTGATTGTGAGCAGCGTGATAGTTCACCCCGATATTGACCATACCCAAGGTGCTGCACTGACCATCGCTGCATTCAGTAAGATTCCTTTTGTAGGCTCGTGGGTGCTCTCCATAGGACTCATTACCTTTGCTTTTTCCACTATTTTGGGCTGGTCGTACTACGCCGAAAAATCTATTGAGTACCTTGGTGGCAAAAAGAGTGTCAGGTACTATAGGGTTCTTTGGGTAATAGCCATTTACATAGGCTCAGTACTCAACTTAGGCTTGGTGTGGAACATCGCAGATGGCATGAACGCACTGATGGCGATACCCAACTTGGTAGCACTCATTCTGTTGAGTGGTGTGATTGCCAAGGAGACCAATAAATATTTATGGAACAACAGATTGGACGACATTGACCCGGATGTTTAACGCCTTGGCAGCGAGGAAGAGCGTCCTGTGTTTTGTTGCCCTGACCCTGCCGCTCTTGACCGTTGCGCTGCAAGCGCAACAACGTCAGGAACTTGTTTTTGCCAGTTCCCTCCCCGATGCTATCACGCAAATGGTTGCGTTTGACGTGGATTTTGAGTCGGGATCTTTGCAGCGGGTAGAGTTGTTGGATGCCGCATTGGTTCAAATCAGCGAAAGGGATTCCGTATGGCACCTCTCGTATAACCTCTATTCGCAACCCGATCCTGCCAATCCGGTGGACACCGATTTGGCGTCAAGCGCCCGCTGGTTTTATTTCAGGATGATTGGCGTGAAAGACAAACAACTTTACCTCAATTTTTTTCGTACCGACCCTGTGCGTCCGATGTGCTCTTTCGATGGCAAACACTTTGAACGCTTTTCCGCTCATGAGTGTGTGGTAACGCCCCGCCTGCCCGGGCAGCCCGCAGTCCGACAAGTAACCACCCGCTTTGTGCGCGATACGGTCTATGTGGCATATTTTGTTCCTTATACCCTTAATTATCTGCAACAGAGAATATCTGATTGGTGTGCCACCGGAAATGTGATTTCATTGGAAACCATTGGTTATTCTCATGGCGGGCGCCCCATGCAGATGATGACCATCACAGATCCTTCTGTGCCGGACAACGGTAAAAAACGAATATACATCCATGGCAGAACCCATACCAGCGAAACCCCCTCCAGTTGGCACTTGGATGGGTTGATTGACGCCATTACCGCCAACACCCCCGAAGGGAAAGCGTATCGTCGTCAAATGGTTTTCTACATCCTCCCCTTTACCAACCCCGATGGCGTGGTGGAGGGACTCTCCCGATCAGGTATTCACGGTGTCAATTTAGAGATAAATTATGACCGTCCCGATTCGCTGACCGTAGTGGAGGTACAGGCAATTAAAAAAACTTTGGAACGCCTTTCCGCAGAGCGCCCCCTTGATATGCTTCTGAATATGCACTCCCAGTTTGACCCAATGGCTACCTACTGGGTGCACACCGCGTCCGCCACATCAATGTCCTATTTTCGTAACCAACTCCTTTTGGCAAACCTTACCATGTTTCAGAATCCATGGCTTGGCAAGGGCGACCTCAGTTTTTCGGAGGGCGGATCACGGTATGTAGAGGGGTGGATATGGGATCGCTTTCAGGAGCGCACATTGGCGCTCACCTTTGAAACTCCCTACACCTATTATCAGTTACAACCTGATGGAGATTGGGTAACAACAAATAACCTCAAACAAATGGGAGGATTGTTGTTGGGCGCCGTGGGGGAGTATTTTGCCCTTTCGACTCCCTCAAGGGTGGTGGTGCAGGCGCAGCCCGCAAAGAGGCGGCAATGGGAGCGTTTGGTTTCGCAGAGCGAACTCTTTATAGGAGACGCCTTTTATGAAGCAAAAAGAAGGAATGCCAAAATCATCTATCACGCTCCGGCACTACCGGCAGGGCATTACCGCGTGTATCGTTGGGTACCCGGAAAAGCGGTCGAAATCAGTCCGGACGGAAGCAACGAATGGGTCTTTGTGGAGGATTTTGTGCACACCAAGGCAGGAGGCTACAAAAAGGAGATGAAGGCAGTGCAGGGGCAGTATGAGAATGCATTGCTGATTAAAATGCTTACGAATTCCTTTTAATTTTATATCCGATTGCCGCAACAATGATGGTAACAAACGGTGTGATGATATTGAAAAAACAGTAAGGCAGGTAACTTAACGTGGCTACGTGCAGTACGCTTGCTTGGACTACGCCGCAGGTGTTCCAGGGAACCAATACTGAGGTTACGGTGCCCGAATCGCCTAGCGAGCGACTCAACAGTTCAGGGGCGTAGCCGTTTTTCTTGTAGGTATCTGCAAACATCTTTCCGGGCAGTACCAAAGACATATATTGGTCAGATAGAGTGAGGTTACAAAAGAGGCATGTACCCACCGTGGCGCCCACCAAACTCACCGCATTTCGCATCAAGTTTGCCATCTTCTCGGTAATGACTTGAATCATACCGCTTGCCTCCATAGCGCCTCCAAAAGTAACCACGCAGAGGATGAGCCATACGGTGTTGAGCATTCCCCCCATTCCGTTGGTGGCAGTGAGGGTGTTGAGCAACTCGTTTCCTGTTTCAATCTGAACGCTGCCCGACAACATACGCAAAGATGCCTCAAGCCCCTGCTTCACTCCGCTCGCCTCCTGAGTGAATTGCAGCATCTGTCTGCACAACTCAGGTTGAAACAAAACAGCAACCACAGCACCGAGGATTGCCGATAAAAAGAGGGTGATAAATGGAGATATTTTTTTTATAATCAAAAAGATAGTTACGGTGGGAACCAACAATAGCCATGGGGAGAGGTGGAAGGTTTGTTGGAGGGCTAAACTTTGGGCGCTGATGTCAAAGGTGGAAGATGTGGGAATCATGAATCCGGCAATGCCGAAGAAGATTAAAGAGAGCAAAAATGAAGGTATTGCAGTATATAGTTGATATTTAACATGCTTATAGAGACTAACCCCTGTTACGGAGGCGCACAGGTTGGTGGTGTCGGAGAGGGGAGAGACCTTATCGCCCACGTATGCGCCGGAGATGATGGCGCCTGCCAACCAAGGGGCGGGGAAACCCAAAATTTGTCCTGCGGTGAGCATCGCCACCCCAATGGTTCCAATGGTGGTCCAAGAACTGCCTGCCATAAGGGAGACAACAGAGGAGAGAACAAAGATAATCATCAGAAAAACAGAAGGATGTATGAGTTTCATGCCGTAGTAAATCATGGTAGGCACCACGCCGCTCTGCATCCACGACCCGGTGAGAGCGCCTATCATCAGCAGAATAAAGAGGGCAGAGCCGGTCTTGGAGAGTTGATCGAGCATACACGATTCGACCCGCTCCCAGGGTACTTTTTGAAAGAGAATCGCAATCAGCGCGGTAAGAAGGGCTGAACTCAGGAGGGCAATTTGCGCAGGTCCGGCGGTGATTTCGTCGCCAAAGAGGGGAACTGTGGTGGCGATGATGGTTACCAAAAAGAGTAAGGGGAGGAGAGAGAGGAGGAGAGAGGGGCGCTTCACGGTAGATTTTGATTTTAGATTTGTAAACTGGCACTATGTCGGGAGGTGGGCGATGACGGTTTGGGCGCCTTTGACCTTTTGTCCCACTTTTACCTCGATTTTGCTCTCCACAGGCAGCAAGAGATCGACGCGGGATCCAAATTTGATGAATCCTGCCTGACTGCATTGGAGCACCTCCTTTCCAGGGGTGGCGTAACTTATGATGCGGCGGGCAATGAAACCGGCTATTTGGCGAAAAAGAATTTTTTTGCCGTGGTGATTCACTACCACAGTGGTGTGTTCATTTTTTTCAGAGGCTTTGGGATGGGATGCTACGTGAAAATGACCATTATGGTGCTTAAAATATTCTATTATACCACTTACCGGAAACCAATTTATGTGCACGTTAAAGATAGACATAAAAACCGATACCTGAATTCTGCGCTCTTTTAAGAACTCTTGTTCAAATACTTCCTGAATAATAATCACTTTTCCATCTGCGGGGGACATGGCGGCAGTATCATCTAAATGCAGGGCGCGGTTGGGTTTGCGGAAGAAGAAGAGAAAAAAAGCGCCCAAAATGAGGAGCACTCCATAACAGGGAAGCGAGAGCCATACGATGCTACCCATAGCCCAATAGACGACGAGGGCAAGCAGGGCAAGAACGATAAAGGTGGTCAGCAGAATAAGGCGTCCTTCTTTGTGAATGGTCATATCTATGGTTTTAAGAGGGGAAAAAGTTTGAGGTAAGCAATGACTACGGGAAAAGAGAGCGTGGCGCTGTCAAAACGATCTAACAGACCGCCGTGTCCGGGCATCATCTTCCCTGAATCTTTTACATTAAAGTGTCGTTTGAGTTGAGACTCAGATAAATCACCCCATACACCAAAGAGGTGCAGGAGTAGGGATACAATCAGGCAGTGGACGAGGGGATAGGGAAGCCAGTGAAGGCGATTGAGAAGATAGCCGACAAACACCACCGTGAACAATCCACCGATATATCCTTCCCACGACTTCTTGGGAGAGAGAGAGGGAAAGAGTTTGTGTCCATTCTTTTGCCCAAGGCTCATTCCAAAGAGATAGGCGCCCACATCGGAAGCCCAAAGGAGGAGAAAGAGGGAGAGAAGCGTCTTTCCAAAATAGTTTCCTGTGGGGTCAAAAGCGAGCAAATTGGTGAGGGCAAAGGGGAGGGCAATGGAGAAAACAGGGACAAAGAGATAGGGCGATTTTGCATAACTCTTGCTCCGTTTTTGATAGAGCAGACTTACCCATATTGCCGAAATGGGGAAAGCCAATAGAAGAAACCATATTCCCTGAATTTGATAGCGCATAAGGAGCCAAAAGAGGAGAAAAAGGAGCCCGTTTGTTGTTATCGTCATTGCCTGGGCAAGGATGAATCTGTTTTTTATTGTGATGCGGAAATACTCCCAAGTCATGACCCCTGTCACCAACAAGATGAGAACCAAATAGGAAACCGGATGGAACAGCATCCCCGCCGCCATAACGGCGGCAAAAATCAATCCGCTGAGGCTGCGTATGAGGAGGTTATTAAACATTGCCGGAAGAGATTGCAGGAGGGGATCCTCCCTTTCGCATACCGAAGATATGTTCCAAATCTTCGGAGAAGATTACTTCGCGCTCTAAAAGCAGTTCGGCTAACCGAACAAGCCCCGTTTCGTTCTCTTTTAATACCTTGATCGCACGTGCGTAGGCTTGGTCAATAATTCTTTTCACCTCTGTATCAAGTAATTCGGCGGTTTTTTCGCTGTATGGCTTGGTGAGATTATACCCTGCTGAGTCGGAGGAGTCATAGAAACTCAGGTTTCCAATCTCTTTACTCATACCAAAGAAAGCCACCATGGCATAAGCCTGTTTGGTAACTTTTTCTAAGTCATTCATAGCGCCGGTGGAGATTTTTCCTATTTGAAGTTCCTCTGCGGCACGCCCACCCAAGGCGGAAGCCATCTCGTCAAGCATCTGCTCCAAGGTGGTAATCTGACGCTCTTCAGGTAGGTACCATGCTGCACCCAACGCTCTTCCGCGAGGGATGATGGTTACTTTGAGCAAGGGATTGGCATATTCAAGCATCCAACTGACGGTAGCGTGTCCACTTTCATGAAAAGCGATGGTGCGTTTCTCTTGTGGGCTGATAATTTTGCTGCGTCGCTCTAATCCGCCCACAATGCGGTCGATGGCGTCTAAGAAGTCCTGTTTGTCTATAGCCTCTTTATTTTTTCGGGCGCCAATCAGAGCCGCCTCGTTACAAACATTGGCAATATCTGCGCCGGAGAAGCCCGGTGTTTGTTTAGAAAGAAACTCAAAATCAAAACCTTCCATCAATTTAAGTCCACGTAAATGCACTTTAAATATCTCCAATCGCTCCTTCATCTCAGGCAAATCAACATGAATCTGTCTGTCAAAACGTCCTGCACGCAAGAGCGCTTTGTCCAAAATATCGGCTCGGTTGGTGGCAGCCAAAATAATCACTCCACTATTGGAACCAAAGCCGTCCATCTCTGTAAGAAGTTGGTTTAATGTGTTTTCCCTTTCGTCATTGGAGGTAAAACCCGCATTTTTACTTCGAGCGCGACCTACTGCGTCAATTTCATCAATAAAGACAATGCAAGGCGCTTTTTCCTTTGCCTGACGGAAGAGGTCGCGCACCCGTGAGGCGCCTACCCCCACAAACATCTCCACAAAGTCGGACCCCGAAAGAGAGAAGAAGGGAACGTTTGCTTCACCGGCTACTGCTTTTGCTAACAGCGTTTTTCCGGTTCCGGGAGGACCCACCAACAGTGCGCCCTTGGGGATTTTTCCTCCCAAGTTGGTATATTTTTTGGGGTTTTTTAGAAAATCGACAATCTCCATCACCTCCACTTTTGCCTCTTCCAATCCCGCGACATCTTTAAAGTTTACTTTTCCGGTATTGTCTCTATCAAAGAGTTTTGCTTGCGATCTACCCACATTAAATATCCCGCCGCCTCCCGGTCCGCCCATACCTCTTGACATACGGCGAAACATAAAGATCCAAAGGGCGAGAAAGATGATGGGAACAAAGAGCCATTCTAAGAGTGTTCCAAAGATGTTGCTCTGCTTCTCCACTTCAAGACCAAAACGTTGTTCGGCGGGGAGTTGGCTGCGCACCTCCTCCAATTCGGTCTCAATATCGCGGTTATCCGATACATTGAAGAAAAAGTGCGGAGAGGCTTTAGGTATTTTATCGCCAAACTCAGCGGTGTATTTCGACAACCGAGATTTTTTCAGGTGAATCACTACCCGATTCATATTACTGATATACACAATTTTTTCCACATCTCCATCGGGAATCATGCGCTCTTTTACCGTTAGCCATTCGGTTTTTATGGGAGAGCCCCCATCATAAGTGAACCAAACGTAGGCAAGCACGGCAAGCATACCGATGTATATCCACATATAGTTGAATTTTGGTGGATTGGTCCTTGGAATCCTTGGAGGTGTTTGGGAAGGGGGGCTATCTGTCATCATTTTCTTAGAAACAAATTCTTGGTAACAATAATTGATTATCTGTTATTTTGTCCTGCTGTCCGCACCGTTTCGGGTGGAGCAGGCGGGGCATAAACTTTTATATCGGCGTCTGCCCATAACTCCTCCAATCGATAAAATGTTCTGTATTCAGATTGAAATATATGCACCACAATGTCTCCATAGTCGATGATTACCCAATAGGCGTTCTCCCGTCCCTGGCTGCTGCGGGGATGGCGTTTGCATTGGGTAAACATCATCTCCTCTACATAGTCGGTGATGGACACCACTTGTGTGGAGGCGTTGGCGTGGCAAATAACAAAGTAGTCGCAGATAGAAGCGCCCGGCTTACGAAGGTCTAAGGCGCATATATTTTGCGCCTTTTTTTCGAGCATAGCAGATGCAATTACTTCAATTTCAAGAAGTGTTGATTCTGTATTGATTACGGCGTCCGGAGGTTGGGTCATTGAAATAATGATTTAAAAAACCGTGCAAAGATATAATCTTTACCGGATAAAACCCTCAATTTCTGTTACGACTTTCTTCTATTTCTGCCTGATTTGAGCCTGAGAAGTTCTCCCCGACTCCGTAACGATGAAAAAACGACCGTCCGCACCTCCAAAGCGAATGTAGTATGTGGGCGCAACATCGTTCTGAAATTTTGAATGCGCGTGGTAAACAACTTCTTTTGGGGTATCAGGTTCTTTTATGTGCGGTAATGAAAAAAAAGAGGCTTTTTCAGAGTTATGGTATGGTTTTCCATTTTTGGGAAGTCCCTGCAATTGAAATACCAATAGAGAATCTGCACAAGACGCTCTGTGTCCCAGTAGCCTGTTTTGCTGCTCGTCCACCACAAAAACGGATGGAGCCACATCAGTAAAAGAATACCTGCAAACGGGTTGTCCGTCCAAATCATAAACTTCCAGAATATCGCGAGTCAATCCGTAAACAGTAATAGGAATGTTTGGCACGGTGTTAATGAGTAAACTGTCGGAGCGAAATAGTTCATTGGACACGCCGCGGTACAGGGTATAAAAATAGTTCCTGCCCATATAGGAGTAGCCGTAATAAGAGATATTCTCACGGGTATCAAGAGGGTTGATTTTTGACTCCGATTGCTGGTGGTTGATGCTCTGTTTGAGATTAAACTGCCAATCATAAAAGTCGATTCTGTCCTGATATTTATAGGCAAATGCCATACAGGAATCATTGGCGTAAAGCCCTCCTATATTTTTATCAAAAAAACGATCGTCCAAGGAGGTTGTGCCGTAAGGCATTGCAAGCACCTCTGTATTTGTGTGCAAGTTGTGGATTTTTAGAGATGCTTCTGGAATGAATTCGTCGTAGACAATAACGGAATCGCGCATGATGTATGGGCGGTGCATGGGATTCACCACTCCGGAAAAACTAGTTTGCAACAATATAGGCTGTCCAAGCGAATCAATCTGATATTTTTTGATAACATTTTTGTTATTCACCTCCATAACATACAAATGAGGCGTAGAAGATCTGACAAATTGGGGTAACTGGAAGCTATCAGGCTGCTTCCCATATCCCAAAGAAGATGTAAAAGAGTAATTTTTAACAGAATAAATATGGATAGAAGAGTGAGAGCATATAATGAGGAAGTCGTTTATCAGATCCATTTCGCTGGGGTACAGACTTCCCCTCAGCGGAACACGCAAACTGGTCAATTGGTATCCTTGTGGAAACTCTTTTTGTTCCGGAATCTGGCTACAGGCTGCCATCAAGGTGAGGCAGGCGACCAAAAGGTAAAGTGGGCAATAATTATTTTTCATTTTCTCCTCTTTTTCCGTTATTATTCGAAATTTTTGTAAGGTGCAGCTTGGTCAGGGTGATGTTAAAGTCACCTATGTAGAGAAATGTACGATGTTTTCGACTATATTTCACAGGAGCGCCGTAATCTCTAAGTTCCTCCAAAATGTGATAGAGTTGCCTACGGCTTATGCGTAATTGAGTGGCAAATTTATCCGGCGATCCGGTATTTTCTTGTTGAATCAAGGTATGTATCCTGCTTAAGCGCTCAATGATTTCAAAGTGTTTCACGATTCCATAAAATTTACTGACCGACAAAAATATGAAGAAACACGGAAAAAGAGTTTCTTATTTTTCGGGTAATACTCCACCATTGTCAAGCATTTTCTGTATGGTGTTCTTGTATAAATTCCACAACGTGTTATTTTGCAGAGGATTTCCTACCATTACAACCCTATTATTCTTGTCTAGTAAGAAACTGTGCAGTTGTTTGTTTTTGGGAAGGTTGGGATTCTGTCGAGCAATGCTTGCGTGTGGGTCTATGAATATGGGGTAATCAAAATGAACGGACTTGAGCAATACCTTTACCCTGTGCACATCTTCTTGTTTAGGCGAAAGCAGATAGACAATGCGGAACCATTGCGATAGTGAATCCGCATACGCGGTTATGTCTTTCCATGTGCTCATTCTGCTTATTTCGCAAGAAGTACAGCCCAGTGAGTCGTACCAAATTACCAATTTGAGAGGAACTTCTGTAAAATTGTTTAGAACGGTGTCTTTTCCCTTCCATACCACCTCCCAATTTGTGGATAAGGCAATTTGTTGCCCCATAAATCGCTCTACATCCTTTGCAAGTCGGCCGTGTCCACAGGAACAAAGGACAAATATCGGTATTATGTATAAAAATTTCACAATAATTACCGTCTCATGGAATGACTGTTTTTTCTTGCAGATACTCCCTGAGTCCGCTGAGGTGATAGACGGAAATGGAATCTTCCAGACCGTTTGTACCTCTGTATCCGTATAGGGAGAAGGTACGTTCATCTACAGTAAAAATTACCGGCGCAAATTCAGGGAAAATATAGCGATAAATGGGTGTGCCATTCAGGTCAAATACCTCCAATATGCGTTTGGTGGACTTTTTTATGCCACGTTCCCTTGAAGACATGCCCGAATAGGAGGCATATAAAAAATGTTCCCCCAAATAAGAATTACCATAATACTTTATATTATCCCGTGTATCTTCATGTATAACAGGCTTAGTCTTTTGGAAATTCAAACGCTTTTTGAGTCGTAAATTCCAATCCATGAAGTCAACCCTGTCTTGCAGGTTGTAGAGATAAACAATGCGAGAGTCATTAGCGAGAGAAGTTCCAATATTCTTGTCCAACAAGCGATTTTCAAGTGAAGAACCAGAACTCCAATCCCAACTTGTTACGGGGTACTCTTGATGTAGATGGTGTATTCTGATTGCTGGTTCGGGCCAAACTTCCTCAAACATCAACAAAGAATCACTTTTGATAGATGGACAGTTCATAAAACAATATCCCTTGTCTACAGGAATCGTGTCCATTGCTATTAAGTTAAGCATTGAATCAAGCAACATCTTGTATATGAACGCTATTTTTTGAGATGAGGCGCCGTCCCAAAGGTACAGATGTGGGGCATTTACGGATGAATGAATAATACGGGGATTCAACCACTCGCCCGGACCTCTCCCCTTGCGTCCAAAAGACCCCTTATAGGCATTATCGGGAAGTGAGTATGCCTGAAAGAAAATATCAGGGAAATAATGGGCAAGATTGACTTGGCACAAAATGAGGTTGTCATTATGTATATGTATTTCCTCAGGATGAAACACATCGCGGATAAGAAATCGGCGTTCTGGCACCAACTCCGCTTCAAACATGAAAGACTTAGGCTCAATATGGGAACACATATTGCAGAGCATAAAAACCAAGAACACAAAAAAACACGCTCTTTTCTTACTGGGGACCTTGGTCATAGTGAGGTAAATTAAATGATATTCTAAGAAAAGAGGCAGAACTTACAAGGTCGGATTCTGCCTCTTCATCGTATTAATCCATCCAACAACCGTGCGACCCACTTGCACTGGTTATTGGCACATCACAGCAACATCCGCAGAAAACAGTAGCCAAAACGGCGGCGTCTCCTGCCTCATAATCATCATAGGTTACAGTTGTTGCGCACCAAACATAAAATCCCTGCGCCAATGCTTCCACATTTTGAAGCAAAAGGTCGGATTTTTTTGCAGCACTGTGATTGGAAATACCAAACCCAGCTACGATAGCGCAAAAAAGAATAATGAGATATAACAGTAATTTTTTCATAATCAAGATAGTTTTTTAATTAACAAATAATAGGATAAATCCTCGAAAAGCAACCCGGGAAACCGGTAGAAGCACAATTCTCATCTTTAAGTTTTTGTCACATCTTTGCCACGCCTTACTTGTTTTTTTGTTATACACTTTGTTTATTGACGCCCACGCCTGTAGCCAGCGGAGGAGGCTCCTTTGCCCTGGGGAACGGCGAGTCCTTTCCGGAGGAAGAATCCACAATACAAAGATATGTCTTTTCCGTGCACTTTCCTTGCACAAGAACAATTATTTTTCATTTTCTCCACTTATTTACTGAATTTCCCATAAGGCGCAACAGACAGAGAAAAATTAATTTCAATGAGCAAATGTAACTTTGGGTAGAAAAAAACGCTACTATACAACCTGCCCCGAAAAAGCGGAAAACTCCTGCGGAGTTACTGCCGCCGTTGCGCCAAACCGCACGCTATGCGGTCGCTCTTCTCTATTTTTCATTCGTTGGTTGTTTGATGACATAAACGATTCCCTTACCCTGTCCCACAGTGGTAATAATTTATTCGGTTCTCAAATATTGCAATTTTTTTTAACGTATTTGGCGAAATGTGAGGGAATGCAACAGATAAATCGACAACTTTAACCGTTTTTTGTTCAATGATAAATTCTTTGAGGGCACACGGGGTGGAACGGAAAACTACCTGTAAGAAGAAATGGGAACTCATAACTACTCATACAGACAGCCGATCAGGGTGTACAAATATGTACCTTGCCGGAATAGATATTTACACAATCATGGACTTTTCAGGGCACACGACCGAAAAGCATTCAGAAAGTACATCAAAATCAAGCAGGAGGAGAATGCTAAACGATTTGTGGACCATCCGTTTTTTTAGAAAATCGAGCAATATCTAAAAATGAAATTTGATATTAAAACTAATATCATTATCTTTGCATCGTAATAATTAAACGAAGAACAATGAAGTATTCTGAATTAGAAAATTGTTCAAAGAAAGAAGTAATTGCAGATTTTGGCGAAATGGGAAAAGGCATCCGATATGGAAAAATCATGATACAGGAGAATTGTTTGCAATGAGCCATCATGGAAGTGAAGAAGTAAAAACAGGTACATTAAACAATATTATTAACAAATCAGGGGTTAAAATCTAATCCCTGATTAGCAAAGGAGGTAAATATGAATAAAGTAAAAGCATTTATTGAGCGTGGAAATGATGGAGATTATGGAGTATATGTCGACTTGGAGGACAATACATTGAACTATGGAATACATGGAGTTGGTGATACTGTGAGTGATGCAATTAAGGACTTCAAGGCGTGCTATAATGAAATGAAAGAGATGTATGAAGAGGAAAAGATGATTTTTGTAGAAACAGAGTTTGAATTTCATTACGATACGGCATCATTTCTAAATTACTACACAAACTATTTTTCGCTCGCAGGATTGTCGCGTTTGACCGGTATTCATCATGGACAATTAAGTCACTATGTAAATGGTACGCGAAATCCAAGCAAACAGACTATTCAAAAAATAGATAACTCAATTCAAACGTTTGCAAAAAATCTATATCAGGTTCATTTCGTTTAATTATTGCACCTAAACAAATACCTGCACCGCCCCTGCTTCGGTAGGGGTTTTAACCCCGCCTTAAAAACGCAAATTTTAAACTTACTATACAGGTTCAGAAAATTGAAGACGGACTACACTACCTTGCAGACGAACTAAAAGCCATTTCATTATAACTGTTTGTTTGACAACTTCATTTATAGGAACGGCGCCCTTGCTTTGACGGACGCCTTCCGACTTCCCAATGTCGTAGTACCCTGCACCCGAAAAAGTGTAGTTGTCATTCTCTGCCCTATAGGTTTCTCCGTTAAAATTTTGCATCCCGCAGCGCTATGCTGATGGTGGTGGATAAGGCTATCCATTACATCGCAGGCTCATAAGCGCCCGCGTAACTGTTCCTTTCCGCTTCCTCCTTTCCCGTATCCTCTGCTCCACGTTTCTGATCCCCTCTTCTTCCGGCAGCCAACTTTGGCAATGTTTGATGAGCAATTCGTTATAATGTTTGGCGTGTTGAGCCAAGCCGAGAATCTCTTCTTTGGTCATTTTTTGGGGACAAAGGTAGGATGAGGGAAAGGGCTTGTCAATAGTTAATTTTAACTATTATGGACGGATAATCCTGTGTTTGAGCGCATAGTCAACCATTTCCATCGTGTTGCCAATCCCCAATTTTCTAAAGATATTGTTTTTGTGGTTATGTACGGTATTCACGCTGATGTGGAGTCGGTCGGCAATCTCTTTGGCAATCAATCCCTTTCGGCACAGTTCTACGATCTCTTTTTCGCGGAGGGTAAATTCGGGGAGGGCGCTGATGCTATTTTTTTTCGACACATATATCTGATAGATCATTGTTGAAATATCTTTTCCGTAGTACTCTTCTCCGCTCATAATGGTTTGTATCGCATGAATAATTTCTGATACCTCGCCCACTTGTTTAGAGATAAAGCCGTCTATACCAATTTCAAGCAAGTTACGGATGGTGTCGCTACTGTTTTCGGCAGAGATGGCAAGGATTTTAAGGGAGGGATGGTTGAGTCGCAGGAGTCGGGCAATCTCCACGCCATTCATATCGGGAAGCCCAATGTCGAGCAATACGAGGTCGCAAGGGGTAATGTGCAGAAGGTTAAACAGAGATGCGCCCGAATCGGCTTCTCCCGAAACGCATACATCGGGCGTGTTGGAGAACGCCATCCGCAGCGTGATGCGGAACAGTTTGTGGTCGTCAACGATAACTATATGTGTCATTTGAAAAATTCATCCTTTAGAAACTGTTTAAATTTGTTACCGAAATTATTTTATGCCTGTTGTCAGCCGATTTTTGATGCCTTCCGACCAAGGCATAGCGGGGACTATGGTGCGGGAGGAGGGCGCGAAAAGCGACGACAAGAGGGATGAAAGAATGAGATTCATAAATTTAAACAGTTTCTTATATCTCAAACCAAAACCTGCTTCCCTCTCCTTTGCAACTCTCTATGTATAACGCTGCTCCGTGTTTTTGAAGCAGTTCGCGGCACACGATCAATCCCAATCCCGTGCCCGATTCGCCCGATGTTCCAAGTCGGCTGTGGGGGCGGTCAAGGCAAAAGAGGTGTTGCTGTTCCTCTTGGGTCATGCCTGTGCCGGTATCGCTGACCGATACAACTGTTTTGCCTTTTTGATGAGCAGAAACCGACACATTGACCTTGCCTCCGGCAGCGGTAAATTTAACGGCATTGGTCAGCAGGTTGCGTACTACGGTGGTTATCATGTCTGGATCGGCGGTAATGTACAGGTTGGATGGAATTTCTGCCTGTAGCGTTACGCCTTTGTTTTCAGCCATTTTACATAGTAAGGAAACCTCCGGACAAAGCGCTTGCTCCAAGTCAAAAGAGATAGGCGCACAACTCAAACGACCGGTTTGCAACTGCGCCCAGCTAAGCAGGTTATAGAGCAATTTTACCTGACTGTCGGCAGACCGAAGCAACTCTCCGTAGTAATCCTGCAAGTTAGCCACATCCCACTGCACGGCGTTGTCAAAAAGGAGTTGGATGGCGTCCCGCTGAGCCAATGCAGGGTTTTTAAGGTCGTGCGAGATGATGCTGAAAAACTTGTCTTTGGTGGCGTTGGTTTCGGCAAGGGCGTTGTTGCGCTCCAAAAGGGCGCGGTTACGGCGGGTACGCAAATAGAGCAAATACCATAACAGACCAAGTATCAAAACGCTGACGGCTACCCCGCCTGCCAACACCCCCCGCTGCATCTGTTGACTGGCAATGACACTTTGCTGCCGTTCGATTTCGATCTCTTTCTTTTCGGTTTCGTATTTTGCGTTCATCTCTTCGGAAGCGCGAAGAGTTATTCCACCGGCAAGTTCCTCCTCCACAGTACCCAATTCCTCCCAATAGTGCACGTTTTCTCTATATTTGTGTTGTGCTATGGCCAATTCGGCAAGTATTTGGTAGCAAAGTTTTTTTATTTGAAGACTTTCGTATTCCGAAGCCAATTGCAGCGCCTCTTTTGCGTACTCTTCCGATTTACTGTAATGTCCTTTCAACTGTTCAATTTTACTTAACAACATGATGTTTTGAAAGTACAATTCAGGACCAAATCGACTCCCTGTTTCCAACGATGTACGGACACACCTCTCTGCCTTTTCCAAATCAAACACAGACATGGCGCAATAACCCATAGAAAAATAGACACGACCCATCAGACGCGCATTATTTTGCAACACGCAAATACGCAACGCTTCGTCAAAAGAACCGAATGCCTTGTCGTACTCCTTTGCTATTGCGTATGCCAACCCCAAAACATGATGCGCATACGCATCCCCGCCATTCAAAGCAACCGCTTTTTCTCCATACTCAATGGCCTTTTCTGTGGCGTAAATTTCTTGATGTAACAGCGCTATTGCTACATAAACCTGTAGGATGCCTTTTTGAAAATCTTCCCTTTCAAAGGTAGGCAACGCCTGCATATAATAGTTCAACGCCATTTCATGCCATTCTTTTGCATAATATAACTGACCTATGTTTGTGAGTGTTATTGCCTCTTCCAATGCGTCTTGATTTTGTCTTGTCCATTCTAATGCGTTTTGATAGATGACTAAGGCAGAGTCTATGAATCCTTCTCGTGCGGTAATATCAGCCAACTTTACGGTAGAAAGATAATGACCTTTGTTCCAATCCAACTGTTCGCTCAGATCGCTCATTCTACTGAAATAGATCTTGGCTTTTTCAAAATCATTAAAATGGTACAAATTGCCTATTTGGTAATAGAGTTTGGCAAGCGTTGTGTCCTGCAAAGCCACAGCCGTCAGTTGCAGTAAGCTGTCTATCTTCTTATTGCCTGTAGGCGTCCAAAGCGAATCGGAGGCAGGAATGTTTTGCTGCTCTACCTTGGAATGGCTTTCGGAAAAACGGCTGCATGCAGCAATGAGCAAAATCCCAAACCAAACTATCGGATAACATTTTATCTTCATAGATTTTTGGGCAAAGGTAGCAAAATAGATAACATGATAGTTCGCTAACCTATTTCTTAAATACTTTCTACAAAACTCTTAAACAAAAGCACTTTTTGAGCATTAACTTTATTAAACAGCAAATGCTCAAAATCCTGTATCTTCCATTTGATATTTGTTTTTTCGCCTGTGTCAAGTAATGCCGTCTTTAGTTCTGTCCTGTTTTTTATATTGCATTTTTCTGTAAGATATGGGTAATCGGGTTCGGTTTGTTGCAAAAGGAACATGGTGTCATAAAAATCACGTCCTTTTGCACGGGAGAGCAATGCCGAAATTTTCATGGCGCAAAGAACGCTGTCGGGAGGTACAGAAAAGGGAAAGAAAAACCCTAAACGTTTGATATTTACCATATTTGATTTGTAGTCAAAGCCTTGATTTTGTGTCTCTATTTTGATTAAAAAACGCTCTTCTTTGTAGCCCGAAAGCCCCATTTCAAACAGAATTTCGGGAAAATAGATATTTCGGCGAAATGCTTTTAACTTCTCGCTTTGCTTGTCGCGTATTTCAACGCGCAACCCCGATCTCTTTAAGAAAACAAGAACATCATCGGTCATGTTCAAAAAATCGCGCTCCGAAAAATCTTTGCAATCAAAGTCTAAATCTTCCGAAAAGCGGTCAATTCCCTTTACCAAGCGCAAGTTTGTACCGCCGATAAACGCCACTTTCTCTATATATCCACAAGAAGACAAAAAGTCCAAAATCAGCACTTGCACATACTCTTTGAGCATATACTTTGCGAGCATCGGTTTTTCCCGTACATCAAAGGGAAAATAATTTTTAATTTGTTGTAAATCAATCATATTTTATATAAATCAGTAAAAATCTCAACTCTTTTTGTCAATTGTTTATTCTTAAACTTATCTAAATATAGGGACAACGTTCCAACATTTAATTCATGATGCACAAAATATTCGTCAAAACGCAAATTTTCGATTTCGCGTGGGGTGTTATAAAAAGGGTATAAATAAAGCAAATCAAGAATCGCCTTTTCGGGCGTGGCTATACGAATGGCGTGGTTGCCCAATGGCTTTAACTCGTAGCCGAAAAACAGATCGGGCTTGATGTGGTGGTATGAAAAGTGTACTGCACCGTTCTGAAAATCGGCGGTTTTTAACGAACTTACGGCTGTAATCTGCGTAACCGCTTCAGGAATGATGCCGTAAAATGCAAGCGCTGTATGTAAACTGACGTAAGAGGGCTTGTACACAAAATTCGACAGAAATAGTGCAAAATTGGGCTGCGAAATCACCTCTTGAAAAGCATAATAACCCTGTCTCAACTTTACAATCAATCCTTCTTGCTGCCAACGGGTGAGGTTATTGGGAGAAAATTCAGGAAAAACAGCCCTAATTTGAAACACAGAAAACGCCCCAAGTTCAATAAATTGATTTCTAAATCTTAAGTATCGCATTTTATTTCTATTTTTATGCAAAAATAGTGATTTTTAGAAATAACTATAAGTTTTTATTAAAGGGTGCTTCTAAAAACCCCAAAATCAAGGCTTACGACTGAGACAACCGAGCCCTGGCGAGCTCATGAGCCGACTGGCGAATAACTTTAAGCGGAGTTTACTATGTGTAAATGAGTATTTTGCCGAAGGAGTGTAACGCAGAGTTTGTGGGTTTTTAGGAGTGCCCTAAAATAGTTAAAATTATCTATACCGTATAGTCATAATTCACTATTGACACGCTTTGGAGAACCCCGTATTTTTGCGGCATAAATCAAGGTTATATCAACTTTAAAACAAAATCAACATGAAAAAAGGAATCAAAATTAGTATGGTGGCAGCCGTAATGGTTGCCCTGATGGGTATCTCCGGATGCAAAAAAGATAGTACCGTGGGCACAGGATCAAGTAAATTGTCGCCTCCCTCGTGGATACATGGAAGTTGGGGCGAAGGAAGTATTGAGATATATAAATTTACCTCAAACGACGTTTTCTTTGGGGGCGTAAGCCTCAAAACCATTTGGGGCATTGGCGTGGGAGGTACGGGAACTACCTTAAAGGAGACAAAAAATACAGGGTCTCTCTACGAAATCACCGTTACGGCAAAGGTGATGGGCAAAGAAATGGCTTCGGCCTGCTACTCTTTTAGGAAAGGAGACGGAACCTATATTGAAGCGGCAGCAGACGAAAGCGGCGCTACCATACGCGATAGCGATTATAGTATCGTTCACAAAATGAATTAAGAAATATATGAAAAAAATCACTCTTTTATCTATGTTGATGGCGTTGGCAACCCTTGCGTTTTCAGCGCCCACCATGAAAGTAACCACGGCAAAATCGGGAGAAGTATCGCTATTATTGGCAGGCTCCGGCTCCTGCACCATTGATTGGGGAGACGGCTCCGCCGTGGAGACGCACGCGCTTCAGCCTCCTACGGAACAGGGCTGGATAGAAGACGAACACACCTTCAAACATCGTTATTCAAGAGGAGGCGGCAGCCGCACCATCTCCATCACCGGCGAAAACATGACGCACTTCAGTTGTTACAGCATGGAGGCTACCGGTTTGGATGTAAGCCAAAATACCGCCCTTGTTGAGTTGATTTGTTACCGAAATAAAATCAAGGAGATAATCTTAGGCAACCACACGTCTCTCACGCGCTTCTATTGCAACATCAACCAAATAGCGGTTTTGAACATCCACAACCTGGCCGCGTTGGAATATTTGGATTGTTCCGAGAATCAACTTACCGCTTTGGACATTAGCAAAAACGCAAAATTAGAGCGCGTTATTTGCGACGAAAATCAACTTACCGCTTTTGACGCAAGCCATAATCCCGAATTGAAAAACGTGAGCTTCGTGAGCAATCAATGTACGAGCGCTGCGTTAGACGCTTTGCTCAAAACGCTTCACGGCAATGCCGGATTCAAAGTCATACACATACGCAAAAACCCGGGTAGCGAAGGCTGCAACGACAATATTGCCAAAGATAAAGGATGGACGGTTTGGAAATGAAAACAGTAAGATATTTTTCACTATGTTTGATTGGGGCGTTACTCACCCTCATGCATACCGTTTGTACAGAGGAAAAGACTCTTGAACCCGTAGGAAACAAACAACTTGGAGCAAGTATCGGTTCGCTGAATTTTGCGGCTACAGGCGAAACAAAAACATTCGTCGTAACCTCAACCAGCAGCTGGACGGTCAGCGGCTATCAAGCCGTTTCTGAATGGCTATCCGTTTCGCCCGCTTCGGGTAGCGGAAATGCAACGGTAACGGTCACGACAAAAGCCAATACAGCCACATCGGAACGCAACGCCGATTTGACGCTTTCTGCCGAAGGACTACCGTCTGTTAAAGTATCCATCACGCAACAAGCCGCTTCTTCAACCGTTACTTCGGTAATGGAGTCCGTATCACTGAACGGCGCGGCGTTAGACGCCAAAGGCGATCCGCTGAGCGGCGTAAACGTTATTTCAGGTACGGAGCGCACGACAACGGCAACCGACGGCAGTTTCAGCCTCTCCAAAGTCGAAATAGTCAACAACCGCATGGTGGTAAAATTTGAAAAAAGCGGCTTTTTTGGCGTGATTCGTTCCTGCGTTAAGGAAGATGACGAAATGTACATTGTGGCGATGTTGGCGCCCACGGGCAATAGCGACATCAGCGTGCAGACGCAGTTTGCCGCTTCGCAGGGCGCCGCCCTGAGCATCGGCGACATGAAAGTGGTTATTGAGGCAAATGGCATTGCGAACGCAAACGGATCCGACTACAGCGGATCTGTCCGCGCCGATATGCTCTACTTAGACCCCACCGGCGATGATTTTAACGATATGGTCTCAGGCGGCGACCTGCTTGGCCTGAACGCCAAAGGCAGCCTGACGCTACGCTCTTCCTACGGCGCGATTAAGATATACCTTACCGACAATAGCGGCAAAGCCCTGCAACTGAAAAGTGGCAAACCTGCTCAAGTTACTTTCCCTATTCCGGCAGGTTTTGCGTACAAACCGGCTACCATACCTCTTTGGAGCTTTGACGAGACTAAAGGTATTTGGGTAGAAGAAGGCGTGGCCACCCTACAGGGAAACGTATATACCGGCTACGTAACCCACTTTTCGGAAGATGATTTAGCGCCCTTAGTGCTTCCTGATGATTTAGCGCCCCTAATTATTGGCGTAAAAGTTGTCGCAAGGGTGGTGGATTGCCACGGCGAGCCGCTATCCGAGGCAAAAGTGGAGATTGTAGGAGGAGACGTGAACAAAGTTCGTACCAAGATAACAGGATATACAAACGCCAATGGCGAATTCTCTACTAAGCTTAGGCAACCGAAAGGTTATGGATATTATACGGCTTACGTAACGGCAGACGGGGAGTCAAAGTGGGTATCTTTCAACACAGACGGCACTCCGGATGGAGGTACAGAGTATGTGGTAATCGGTATGCCTTGCAAGGAGGGAGCGGGCGGTTTGAAATCAAAAAGATCATACGAGTTAACCAAAGCAACCCTGCCCTATAGCATATCTCCTATTCAAGAGTTGGTAATACATTCGGACGATGAATTCACCAAGAGGGGTAATACGCTGCTTATTCAATATTTTGGCGCTCCGCGAGACCTCTCCTCCGGAACGTTTTCGCCACTCTTTGCCACTTTTGAAGTTAATGGAGTGTTAGAGTGTCTCTTTGACCCTGAAGCAGCGCCCATTGTAGTGAACATCGTAAAATCGGGATCAAATTATACCATTACCATTACAGGATCAATGAGGTATATGGAAGATATACAGTTAGGCCTCGATATTGTTTATCCATCCTCGGCAACATATACAGGAAAGGTCAAGATTTGGTAAATTTCAATCAGCAAACGCAACCTTGGATAGAAAAAATCTCTACTTTTACCGAATGTTTACAAACAACATCACCCGACTTGAGGTCATAGATTCCACCAATAGCGAAGCGTATAGACATTTGGAGACAGCGCCGCATGGGAGCGTTTGGGCGGCGCGTTTTCAAACCGCCGGCAGGGGGCAGAAGGGAAACAAATGGGAGAGCGCTGCGGGGGAGAACTTGATGTGCTCCATTCTGCTGCGCCCCCTCTTTTTGCCCACGGAGCGGCAGTTCCTCATTGCTCAGGCAACTGCGCTGGCGGTGTGCGATATGCTGGAGCGTTGGCAGGTCAATGCCTCTGTGAAGTGGCCCAACGATGTCTATATTGGAGAAAAGAAGGTGCAGGGGATGCTCATAGAGCACTTCCTGAGCGGGGCGCAACTCTCCGCATCGATTGTGGGCGTGGGAATTAATTTGAATCAGGAACGTTTTGATTCGGATGCGCCCAACCCCACCTCCGTGCTGCTTGAGACGGGAGTGCGACATGAACCTGAGGAGGCGTTACAAGCGTTGCTGGGTTGGTTCCACTGTCGTTACCAAGCATTAGAGCAAGGAGCGTGGAATCAAATAGATGCGGCATACAGGAAAAAACTGTACCGGAAAAATCAATGGGCTGATTATAAGTGTTGTGCTTCGGATACGTTTTTTAGGGGAAAGATTGTAGGGGTGGATATGTATGGGTGCTTGATGGTGGAAACAACAGGGGGGACCATTGAGTTGTTTTCGTTCAAGGAGATTGGGTATATATAAATATGGTAAACGGCGCGACTAAAACCTGAGTGCTTCAATGGCGGCAGAGGGGTCGGGCGTATTGAAGATGGCGTTTCCTGCGACCAACACATCGGCGCCGGCGTCAACAAGTGCTTTTGCATTGGTTTGGTTTACTCCTCCGTCAACTTCAATCAAACAGTTGAGTCCTCTTTTGAGAATCATCTCTTTGAGTTGCGCCACCTTGCTGAGCGTATGGGGGATAAATGTCTGAGCGCTGAAACCCGGATTTACCGACATCGTGAGCACAAAGTCGGTCTCCTCCAAGATGTGGAAAAGAGAGGTTACGGGGGTGTGGGGATTGACTGCCACGCCCGCTTTCATACCGAGTTTGCGAATGTGTCCGAGGGTGCGGTGGAGGTGGGTACACGCTTCGTAGTGTACGCTCAGGTATTGAACACCGGCTGCTTGAAACCTCTCTAAATAGCGATCGGGGTCGATAATCATCAAGTGGGCATCAAGCGGCTTTTTGGCGTGTTGGGCAATGGCATCTATCACGGGAAAGCCATACGATATGTTGGGAACAAACACTCCGTCCATTATGTCAAGGTGGAGCCATTCAATCGCACTTAGGTTGAGTGTGGTAATATCGCGTTCAAGGTGGGCGAAGTTGGCAGAGAGGAGGGAGGCGGAGAGCATTATAATTGAGAATTAGGAATTAGGAATTGAGAATTAGGAATTAGGAATTGAGAATTAGGAATTGAGAATTGAAAGTTGGGAACTGAAAACTGGGTGCAGGGGCAGGGGAAAAAGATTTTCTTATTTAAACATTGGCGAGGATGTCAAGTAGAAAGTCCCAAAACTTTTGTACTGAGGAAATTTCGAGGCGCTCGTCAGGGGAGTGGACGCCACGCAGGGTGGGTCCAAAGGAGATCATGTCGAGGGTGGGGAAGGTGCCGAGGAGGATGCCGCACTCCAGACCGGCGTGGATTGCCTTCACGGCGGGGAGATCTCCAAAGCGGCTGGTGTAGAGGTCAATCGCTTTTTTGAGGATAGGGGAGTTGGGGTTGGGCGCCCAGCCCGGATACTCCGATTCGTGGGTTACGGTGGCGCCGGCTAAACGGAAAAGGGATTCGATTCTGCCGGCGGCGTTGTAGCGGGCAGAGTTGACTGAGCTGCGCTGACTGGTGCCGATTCGGATTTCTCCCGCTTTTTCCATCTTGATGGAGGCTAAGTTGGTGGAAGTCTCTACCAGATGAGGAATATCTTTACTCATGACCATTACACCGTGTGGACAACTGTAGAGGGCGGCAATCAGGCGATGGCAGGTATCTTTGTCGATAAGGGTTTCGGGTTTCGGATTTCGGGTTTCGGGGAGCACTTCTGCGGTCAGCGCCGGGTCGGTGTGGCGATACTCAACACGGCAATCGTCAAATAATTGGGTTAAAAATTGGGTGAACGCCTCTTGCGCTGCGGGTGCAACGGTGCAGATTGCCCACGCTTCGCGGGCGATGGCGTTCCGCTTGTTTCCTCCCTGAATATGGGAGATGCCAAAACTGAATTTTTCTTGCGCCTGCCAAAGGAGTCGTGCCAAGAGTTGATTGGCGTTTGCCAATCCTTTGTGAATTTCATCTCCACTGTGCCCGCCAGTGCCGCCGCTAATCGACACTTTCAACGCTATTGTACCGTCAGGAACCGGCTCGGTGGTGTAAGCGAAACGGGCAGTGGTGTCGATTCCGCCGGCGCAGCCGATAAAGATTTCACCCTCGTCTTCCGAATCGAGATTTATCAATATGTTCCCTGTTATAAACCCTCTTTGCAGGGCGCGGGCGCCATCCAAGCCGGTCTCCTCCGAAACGGTGAAAAGACATTCGATAGGACCGTGTACCGCCTCGTTGCTGTCGAGTAATGCCAACTGGGCAGCCATACCGATACCGCAGTCGGCGCCCAAGGTGGTGCCGTGTGCTTTGAGCCAGCCGTTCTCCTGATAGACCTCAATGGGGTCCTTGGCAAAATTGTGCGATACGCCCTCGTTCTTTTCGCACACCATATCCACGTGGCTTTGTAACACTACAGTGGGACAATACTCTTTGCCTGAAGTAGCAGGTTTGGTGATCACTACATTTCCTGCGGCATCGGTAGCATATTTCAGGTTACGCGCTTTGGCAAAATTTTGGAGGTAGGCGCATATCAACGTTTCGTGTCCTGACTCTCGAGGAATCTTGCTGATTTCCAAAAAAGCAGAGAAAACGGATTTTGGGGTTAAATCTTGTAACATAACTGAATGAAATTATTTTAAGAAACAAATCTTATCCTTTTAGTCTCTTCTCTATCTCCACCACGTATTGGCGAAAGCGGCGGTCGGTATCCATGAGGTCGCACACGGTGTTGTAGGCGTGGAGTACCGTGGCGTGATCCTTCCCGCCGATTTGCGCGCCGATAGAGGCTAAAGACGTCTTGGTGAGGTTGCGACCGAGGTACATAGCAATCTGGCGTGCCTGAACAATCTCTCTCTTTCTTGTTTTGGAGAGGAGGTTTTCGGGATGGAGCCCAAAGTAGTTACACACCTCTTTTTGAATCTCATTCAGGGAGATTTCCGTATGGTTAATGCTCACCAATTTCTCGGTCATCGACTCTACCAACTGTAGGGTAATTGGTTTCTTGTTTAGGGTTGCATGGGCAAGTAGAGAAACCAAAGCCCCCTCAATTTCACGAACATTAGTGGTGATTTTAGAAGCGATATAATTTATTATCTCTTCGGGTAACTCAATACCATCGTTATAACTCTTTGCCTTGAGAATGGCTACCCGTGTAGAGAAGTCGGGGGGGGCAAGTTCGGCGGAAAGTCCCCATTTAAAACGAGATAATAATCTTTGTTCCATTCCCTTGAGTTCGACAGGCGCTTTATCAGAAGTTAATATCAACTGTTTTCCAGATTGATGCAGATGGTTGAATATGTGGAAGAAAGCATTTTGTGTCCCCGGCTTTTCCGCGAACTCATGAACGTCATCAATAATCAATACATCAATCATTTGATAAAAATGCATGAAATCGGTCAATTTGTTCTTGATGTTTACTGCGTCCATATATTGGGTTTGGAAGCGATTGGCATTCACAAATAACACAATTTTACTGGGAAACAACTCCTTTACGGCAATGCCGATTGCTTGTGCCAAGTGCGTCTTACCCAATCCGGAAGCCCCGTATAAGAAGAGGGGATTAAAGGCATTTTTCCCCGGATTTGATGCGATGTTAAGTCCGGCAGAGCGGGCTAAACGATTACTGTTTCCCTCAATAAAGTTATCAAAATTATACGATGGATTCAGTTGAGAATCGATTTGCAGTTGTTGTATTCCCGGAATAATAAAGGGATTAGGAATATCTGAGGTGGCGGGACCTTGAAAAGGGAGGGGAGGGTTTTTTGAGATTTGCCTTCCTTGTTGCGGGATGGTAACAGCCCTGCCCGATGATACCACCCGGACGCTGTATTCCAGTTTCGCCTGCTGTCCCAATTCGCGCCTAAGGCATTTGCTCAACAAATCAATAAAGTGCTCCTCAAGATACTCTCTGAAAAAGTTGGATGGAACCTCAATGGTGAGGATATTGTCGGTTAGCTTCACAGGGGTAATAGGCTCAAACCATGTTTTAAAGCTTGCCGGAGGAATGATATCTCCAATTACTTTAAGGCAATTGTTCCAAACGAGGTTGTGTTTTTCAAGTTTCATCAAAAAGTTCTATGTGTACAATGAGGGCACAAAAGTGAGTAAAAAAAATTAAAAAAAAAACTAAAAGATGAACTTGGAAAGTGAATAAATTTTAACATTCTTAGAATCAGAGAAAAAATTTTTAAAATAATTATTTCGCTAATAATCAAATGAATAAAGAAAGTTATAACGGCAAATGTGGCTTAGACGGCGTTCTACTTGGGGTCGGATGTTTAAAAGATCGAGATCCTGAAATAGCCTTTCGGGTTTTGGCTGATGTTTGAAACGAGGCTGTCGAGGTTTTGCAAAAGACGTACCAAATTTTGGTGAACTTCATCGCTGTAGAGTAACTTTCCTACAGAGCCGTCCGTGCTCTGAATTTGTTCTAAGAGGAGGTTCAGGTTTTGAATGGCTTCTGCAATGTTTGTCTGTTTGAGGGTGTCGGTAAAGGCGCTCAAGTTGGAGAGCGTCTTTTCTATATCGGCTGAGCCTGCACTCAGCGCCACGGAGAGTTGATTCAGGTTCTCGATAATGGTATGTATTGGCAGGGTTTCGTTGTTGAGCCACACCCCGAGGGCGCGAAAGTGGCGCAGTGTCTCGGAGAGGGACGCCAGTGCGCTCTCCAAATGTTCCTGATTTTTGTCTCCAAGGAGTGTGTTTAAACGCATCAAAGAGGTATCGAGCCTGGTCAGTACAGAGGAAATCTCCCCTTTGATTGCCGGAAGTTCTGAGGAGAGGTAACTGATGAGGTCAATCGCAACGTCCGATGGGATGTGGTCGTTGTTGCCCAATGTTTGCGCAGCGTTCCCCATATTGATACGAATTGCCTTTGTCCCCAACAGGTCGGCGCTAAAGATTTGGGCAACGGAGTTGACGGGAATGGGATACTTTGACTCTACTTGTATGACAACGTCAAAGAGGTCTTTTTTAAGGTTATAACTCACTTCCTTGACGGTTCCGATTTTAAGCCCCCGAATATAGACGGGGGAGGGAGGGCTTATTCCTTCTATACTTTGGTATTCAATTCGATATTGGGTAAAACGGTGAAAAATGTCTTGCCCTTTCAAAAAATGGACCAACCAATACATGGACATGCCAATCAGCACTACAATCAGCCCTGCCTTTACCTCTTTTGATAACTTTATTTTCATCTGTATGTATTAAACTTTGAACTCAGAAACTTTTTTTCAATACTCACTCTTCCACCACAAACGCTTGCGGAAAATCTTTTCGCACCCTATTGCAATAGGTCTGCGCCTCCTCTTTGGTAGCAAAGGTGCCTGTGGTGTATTTATACAGGTTTCCCACCTTGTTGTACCGAATATCGGAATATCCCTTAAATTCTGGGGCATTGGAAGATAACAGCCTCCCGATGGCAAAAATCTGGACACGGTAAACAGGAGATATTGCGGCGGGTTGTTCTGCGATTCTGACTGTTTCGTTTCTAATGACCGTGCTGTCCAAAGCGGGAGAGGGCAATCGATAGGGCTGGTCATACGCCGTTTTAAACTGTTTAAAGGCGTTAAAGAGTGCTGCGGCTAACTTCTGCTGTCCCTCTTCGGAGTTGAGTATCGCCCTGTCTTTTGCATTGGAGAGAAAGCCCAATTCAACCAAAACAGAGGGCATAGTGCTGCGCCACAGCACCAAAAGTCCACCTTGCTTCACGCCTCTGTTTACGGTAATGGGGTTTTTACCCAAAGCATTTTGAACTAATTGTGCGAATTGGACACTCTGTTCCAAGTGTGCATTTTGTAGGAGACTGAAGATGATATACGATTCGGGATTATTTGGGTCAAAACCTTGATATGTTGTATTATAATCATCTTCGTATGCAATAACTGCGTTCTCTAATTTACTCACCTCCATATTTGAATCGCTCTTGTCCATTCCCATCACAAAGGTTTCTGATCCAGACGGCGTGGTGCTTCGAACAGCATTTACGTGTATGGATATAAAGAGGTCGGCATGGTTTTTGTTTGCGATGTCGGTGCGCGTAGCCAACGGAATAAGGACGTCTGTGTTGCGTGTATATAACACTTTAACATCAGGATAAGCCTTTTCGATGAGACTCCCCAATTTCAAAGCAACCGACAGTGTGATGCGTTTTTCAAAGATTTTTCCGCCGGGGGCAACAGTGCCCGGATCCCTGCCTCCATGTCCGGGGTCAATCACCACGGTTCTGAGTGTTACTTCCCGTGTATTTTGGGCAAATCCGTACGTCGCACCCAAGCAGAGGCATAGAGAGAACAAAACGATGAGAGAGGCGGTTTTTGTGTGCAAAGGTGTCATAATGCAGAAAAATAGTTAATTTTGCAGCCTGCAAATTTAGAAAATATTGGTTAAAAACAAAATATGTTCGTCTAATGTCGCGTAAGTGGTTGTTCATTTTTGGGCTGAGCGTGTTGCTTGTCTCTTTGTTCAAACAAACGGATGCGTGTGTATATCAGTATGATGCGATATATTTTGATAGGGAGGCGATATTTCAAATAACGCAAGATACCTCCTTGCGAAAAATGCAGGACACCTCCTTGCGGAGAGGGCAGGATACCTCTTTGCGAAGCCTTCAAGACACCTCTCGATACCGCCAGACGTTAGATTCGTTGCGCACCCTCATGGCGCAAGACTCCGCCCACCTGCATCTGATGCAGGACAGCACGTTTCAAACAGGCGTTTCGGATACGCTACGCACACGTACCCCCTCTTTTATTGAGGCGCCTCTCTTTTCTGAGGCAAGAGACTCCGTGATTGAAGATTTTGCGGGGGGAAAGAAGATGATGTACTACTACGGAGACGTTAAGGTGAGTTATCAAAATTTAGAGATGAAGGCTGCCTATATGGAGTATAACGTGGACACCAAGACGGTATTTGCCACAGGGGTTCTCGATTCGACGGGAACATGGCAGGGATTGCCGGAGATGAAGGAGGCTGGAAGCGTCCACACTATGGAGTCGATATACTACAATTTTGAATCGAAAAAGGCAAAGATATACAACATGAAGACGCAGGAGGGGGAGGGATATTTGCACGGTACCGTCATCAAGAAGATGCCCGACAATTCGCTTAATATTGCCAAAGGAAAATACACTACTTGTGATGCCGATGAACCTCACTTCTATATGCACTTAACCAGTGCAAAGGTAGTAACAGAACCTACCCGTAAGACCGTTTTTGGACCCGCCTGGGTGGTGATAGAGGATGTTCCCACTCCACTGTTGTTGCCCTTTGGCTTTGTGCCGCCAAGACCCGACCGATCCGGCGGTTTATTGATGCCCAATTATGGAGAAGAGGTGAGCCGGGGTTTCTTTATGAGGGGCTTGGGCTACTACTTCGTTTTGGGTGATTATTTAGACTTCTCTTTGACGGGAGATGTCTATTCGTTGGGATCGTGGGGAGGACAGTTGAACTCCAGATATAAGAGCATCTATAAGTTTGATGGCACGATTCAGGTGATTACTTCAAACAACATCACAGGAGAGCGGGGCGCTCCCGATTTTGTTCAATCGAAAGACTTTTCTGTAAAATGGTCTCACAACCAAGATCCAAAAGCCCGACCCGGTACCACCTTCCGTGCCAGTGTGGACTTCTCCTCTCCTTCGAGTAATCGGTTTAATGCCCAAAATGTCAATCAGGCTCGCGAAAATAAGGCAGGTTCAAGCATCTCCTACTCAAAAACGTTTATCGGCACGCCATTTAACCTCTCCTTGAATCTCCAGCACAGTCAAAATATGCGCGATAGTTCATACGCCTTTACGTTGCCCAATTTTAGTTTCAACATGAGCACCATCTATCCTTTTAAGCAGAAGGAGCGCGTGGGAAAGGAAAAAGTGTATGAAAAAATATCCTTGGGCTATGGAACCTCATTCGACAACAAAATCAACTTTAAAGCGAGTGAATTTAACAGTGGAGAAATGTGGTCAAATTTCAAAAACGGAATGACACACCGCTTCAATATAGGTCTTCCCTCATTTCCGGTGTTAAAATATTTACAATTCTCCCCCTCTGTATCTTACAATATGAATTGGCACTTTCGGAAGCAAGAGAAGGTGTATAATCCCGAAGTGGGTAAAGTGGAGACAAATTATACCAATCCCTTTGGAACGTTCGGCGTTACCCAATCTGTTTCGGGAAGTGTTTCTGTTACCACCCGTTTGTACGGAATATTCCCTTTTAGTGAAAAGGGGGCGCTTCGCGCCGTCAGGCACATGGTTTCGCCCTCTATGAGTTTCTCTTTTAGCCCCAATATGGAGACCTCCATGAACGGATACACCTCTTTGATATATACCGACACCACGGGTAGGGTGCAAACGATTCCCTACAATATCTACAACGAAGTATCAACCAACTCTGCGCTTGGCGGACGAAAATCGGCTTCCATGTCTTTTACATTGGGAAATAATTTAGAGGCAAAAGTGAGAAACCGCAAGGACACCGCCAATGGCGGCGAAAAAAAGATAAAACTTATCGATAATTTGTCTTTGTCGGGGAGTTATAATTTTTTGGCAGACTCGTTACGTCTTTCGAATATAGGCGTTAGCATGAACACCACCATCTTTGAAAAGGTAGGTATCACTGCCAATGCTACGCTCGACCCTTACGCTATTCATAAAAATGGAACAGCAAGAATCGCTACATTTAACATCATACAGGAGGGAGGATTGAAACTGTTTCGCTTTACTCAAGGTGGGTTATCGTTTAGTTATCAGTTTTCGGGAAAGGGCGCCGGCGGAGGTTCCTCTGCCAACAGTTATACCCGCGTTTTTGTCCATCCAATTACAGGAGAGTTTATCCCCGAAGGGTATCTCTTTTATATGCCTCCCGACTTACCTTGGTCCGTTAATTTGAGTTACAACTATTCCTACAACCTGCAATACCAATATACAAACGGAAGCCAACAAAAGGTACATAATCACCTTCAAACATTAGGAATAAATTCTCAGTTGAAACTCACTAAGGACTTTAATATGACACTCTCCACAGGGTTGGATATGATGAAGATGAAACTCTCTACCACGCAGTTTTCGGCAACGTATGATTTGCACTGTTTCCTCATTTCGGTATCGTGGGTTCCCCAGGGAAAGTGGTCGCAGTGGAGTTTCAGGATACAGGCTAAGGCGTCGGCTCTGTCGGATTTGCTTAAATATGATAAGAAAGCCAGTTTTTGGGATAAATAACCTTTAATTTTTATAATATGGAAGAAGTAAAAACCAATCATGCGCCGCAGGCGATAGGACCCTACAGCCAAGGGGTATGTACTAATGGATGGCTATTTGTGTCGGGGCAGTTACCGTTTAATCCCGCCACCGGCATATTTGTGCCCGGAGGAATTAAAGAGCAGACCAAACAGGTATTGACGAACGGAAAGGCAATTGTTGAGGCTGCCGGATTTACGATGTCTCAAGTGGTGAAGACAACTGTCTATTTGGCTGATATGAATGATTTTGTGGATATGAATGAAGTGTATGCCACTTTTTTTACCCGCCCGTTTCCGGCGCGTGCTGCTTTTCAAGTGGCTCGCTTACCAAAGGATGCGTTGGTGGAAATTGAGATGATTGCAGCAAAATAGTTGCAGGTTTCATTTTTTTTGTATCTTTGCGGCTCCGAAGGCTCTCTTTCTTCGGTTTTCTACTATATTTTTTTTCACCATGTACGATATTATTGAATTGGGCAATAAGAGCCTTGATGAGTTGAAGGTTATTGCCACCGCATTGAAGATTAAGCGAATATCTTCACTTCAGAGAAATGATCTGATTTATAAAATTTTAGACGAACAGGCAATTCAGGGCGTTGACGCGCCTCGTCCCAAACGGAGGGGCAGACCACCTAAAAATAAGATGTATGCCAGACCGATTGAGGCTGCACCCGCACCTGTTTCCGCACCTGCACCTGTTTCCGCACCTGCACCTGTTTCCGCACCTGCACTTGTTTCCGCACCTGCACTTGTTTCCGCACCTGCACTTGTTTCCGTACCTGCACCTGTTTCCGTACCTGCACCTGTTTCCGCACCTGCACCCGATGTCCTCGTGAAAGATGCCGTGCCTGAGGAACAAAAGCGCAGGCGCAGGGGACGCCCCAGAAAAATTGTACCTAAGGAGGAGACGGCGTCAGAAGTAGTATCAGAGCGCAAGTCCGAAGTTAAGGCGGAAACAAAGTCAGAAGAGAAGCCTGAGTTTGAATCGAAGCCAAAATTCAGGCACGAAATGAAGAGAAAATATGTTCGCAAGCATAAACATACTCCTGCTCAGGAAAATGACCAAAAGTTGGTTAGTGCAGATACGGACTTGGAACAGAGGAGTGAGCCGGTAACTACCCCGGAGGAAGGGTCGGTCAGGTTTGAAACGGACAGACCTCGTCAGAAAAGGCGCAAGAGGACGAAGTTCGGGCACCAGCAAGTTGGAGGCACCTTCCCGGTGCACCCAACGTCTGAGGTGTCTCCTGCGGAACCCTTTTCACCTGAGCATATAAAAGAACAGACAAAGAGTGAGGGAACTGTGTTCTCTGCCGATGAGGAGAGGGAGTCTCCTCAACATAAAAATCAGAATAGGAGGGGAGAATATGAAGGAGTAGTAGAGGCAACAGGCGTGTTGGAGGTGATGCCCGAAACGTACGGTTTTTTGCGCTCCTCAGACTATAACTACTTAAACTCTCCTGACGATATTTTTGTTACTACCCAGCAAATTAAGCACTATGGACTAAAAACAGGCGATACCATTGTGGGAGAGATTCGTCCTCCAAGAGAGGGAGACCGTTACTTCCCCTTGGTGAAGATCCATCAGATTAACGGAAGGGATCCCGAATTTATTCGCGACCGCGTCCCCTTTGATTTCCTCACGCCCCTCTTCCCAGATGAAAAGTTTAAGTTGACCGGGAACGGACATAACAATATCTCCGCAAGGGTAGTTGATCTCTTTGCTCCCATTGGAAAGGGGCAGCGTGGTTTGATTGTGGCGCAGCCCAAGACCGGAAAGACAGTTTTGTTAAAAGATATTGCCAACGCCATAGCCGCCAATCATCCCGAAGTCTATATGATTGTACTTTTGATTGACGAGCGACCCGAAGAGGTTACGGATATGGCGCGGAGTGTGAATGCTGAGGTGGTTGCCTCTACCTTTGACGAGCCTGCCGACCGCCATGTAAAGGTGGCAAGTATTGTCTTGGAGAAGGCAAAACGCTTGGTAGAGTGCGGACACGACGTAGTGATTCTGCTCGATTCCATTACGCGCCTTGCACGCGCCTTTAACACCGTACAGCCCGCTTCGGGTAAGGTGTTGAGCGGGGGCGTGGAAGCAAATGCCCTGCAAAAGCCCAAGCGCTTTTTTGGCGCCGCACGTAATATTGAACATGGAGGCTCTCTGACCATTCTTGCCACCGCGTTAATAGATACAGGTTCCAAGATGGACGAGGTGATATTTGAGGAGTTTAAGGGTACCGGCAATATGGAGTTGCAGTTAGACAGAAAGTTGTCAAACAAGCGCATCTATCCCTCAGTGGACGTTACCATGAGCAGCACCCGCCGAGATGACCTCCTGCACGACAAAGAGACGCTCAATCGCGTATGGATTTTGCGTAACTATTTGGCAGATATGAATTCTGTGGAGGCGATGGAGTTTATGCGTGCTCGGTTGTTGCGGACGGAGTCGAACGAGGAGTTTCTGGTCTCAATGGGTAAGGAGTAATTCTATAGAAGTTCTTCAGGGCACTTCTAAAAACCCAAAACCCTACGTTACATTTCATAGACAAGATACTCATCTACACGTAGTAAATTCCGCTTGCAGTTATTCGTTAATCGGCTCATGAGTTCGCCAAGACTCGGTTGCCTCAATCGCAAGCCTTGATTTTTGGATTTTTAGAGGCACCCTTCATATATTTCTTGCAGGCGGGAGGCAAGGGTGGTTTGGTTGTAGCGGGTTTGTGAGAGATGAAGGGCATTTTGGCAACATTGTTTATAGCGCGCTCCGTCGGTGAGGAGTTGTTTGATGGCGTTTGCCAAGGCATCCGGGGTGTTGGGAGCGTAGAGCGCTCCGGCGTTTGCCACCGTTTCGGAAAAAGAGCCGGTGTGGGGGGCAACAGCGGGACGACCGGCGGCAAAGGATTCACACACATACAATCCAACGGATTCGTTGAAGCGCAGGGGTGCGCAAATCACAGAAATCTCTTTATAAAAATCGGCGTGTTGGGCTAAACTGTATGGTTCTGACCAGATGACGTCTTGGGCATAGGGCTTGAGCAGATGGCGCACACGATGTAGGAGTTTTGCATTTTCACGGGTATAGCCGCCTCCGATTTTTAATTTGAGGTTGGGAATAGATTCCTCTTTTTTTAATGCGACAAAGGCTTGCGCCAGAATATCCAAACCATTTTCATAGTTCATCCTGTAAAAAAATCCTATGACAGGGTGTTGGGGATCATTTGACGAGGCGTATTTTCCGCTATCTACTCCCGGATAAACTACTTCTATGGGGGCAATATCGGGCATTTTTTGTAGAGCAGTCAATCTATAAAATTCGCTGGACACCACAAATTTGTTGATGTGATGCAGGTGTTCTCGAATAGACGCCCACGCTTGATGTGCATACCGGCTTTCGAGGCTCTCTATCCATATCTCTTCGTCCTGTAAGGAGCACACCACAGGGATATTGATGCGGGTTTTAATCGCTTGTGCCATGCCTATCAGCAGGGAACTGGAGAGGTGGATTACATCGGGACGACGGTGATGCACTATCCAATCCACCATTTTTTCAGCCTGTTTCAAAAAATTGACATCATCTCCTTTGATCATCGAAAGGGTCATCGTCTCCATTCCTTTGGCAGAAGTGGCGCCGGAGAAGGAGGATGCAATACGTAAAACCGAGGGGAAATCGAGGAGTTTTTCTAAACATTTAGGTATGTTTCCTTTTGGAAAAAATTTTTGCGCTACATAGTACGATGTAGCCGGAAAAAACAGGGGCGTATTGGCGTCAAACGACTTGTCGGTAAAGGGAAGGTAGAGCGGCATGACCACCGCCTCATGTCCTGCACGGCGCAATGCCTCTACGTACAGATAGTCGCGAAAACAGTTGCCGCAGTAAAAGCGGTCGCCGGAGCCGGGAATAATGAGGAGTATATTCATAGTTCTTGGTCCATTTCAATATCATCCATACTTGACGGAAGCAGGTGTGTGGGCACCTTTCGGTCGGACTTTAGCCCTAAATTTTTTAATCGGACAGCCTGATTAACCAAGTTGCCCCTTCCGTCTTTTAGTTGCCCCAATGCTTTATCGTATTTATCCTGACTCATTTTCAGGCTTTTGCCAATATCTTCAAAAGTTTGGGTAAAGCCCACAAATTTATCGTAGAGGGCTTCCCCAGCCGACACAATTTGCTTTGCATTTTTGTTTTGCCATTCTCGCCTCCACAGGTCCGAGATGAGTTTAAGACAGGCAATCAGGTTGGTAGGACTAATCAATAATATTCTTTTGGCATAGGCATTGGTCCACAAATCGGGGTCGCCCTGCATCGCGATCAAATATGCCGGCTCAATGGGCACAAACATCATGGTAAAGTCGAGCGAAGTCTCTAAATCATCGTATCGCTTTGCACTTAACTGGTCGATATGCACATACATGGCGCTTACATGCTCTTTCAAAAAAATCTTTTGTTCCTCCATATCGTCTGCGGCTACAAACTTGTCGTAAGCAATCAGGGAGACCTTAGAGTCAATAATGATAGACCTTTCGTCCGGAAGTTTTATGATCACATCCGGTCTTATATGGTATCCATCGTCGTCTTTAATAGATGGTTGGACAAAATATTCCCGCTCTTTTGTCAAGCCGGACGATTCGAGTATCCGCTCCAAGAGCATTTCGCCCCAATTTCCTCTTTTTTGAGGTTTTCCTTTTAATGCGGTGGCTAAATTGTTTGCCTCGGCACTCACTTTATTGGTTTGTTCAATGAGGTCTTTTACCTTTTCCTCTAACGAAAACCGTTGTTTCGATTCCTTATCGTAGGTCTCTTCCACTTTTGTTTTGAATTGATGAATGTCTTCTTTTAAAGGATTTAACAATACCTCAAGGCTTGCCTTATTGGTTTCTGTAAATTTTGAAGACTTCTCTTCAAACAATTTGTTGGCTATGGTTTCAAATTGCAGGTGAGCGGTTTTATGCAGTTCTTCTACTTCCGTTTTTTGTGTTTTCAGTTTCTCATGCAGAAACGTATTGGTGGCGGTGAGTTCGGCTATTTTTTGGTTGCGACCGTTTATTTTGTTTTGAAGCCAATAAAAAACAGTACAGGCAACGACTATTCCTGCTAAAAAACCGGTTACTAAACTTAATGTTTCCATATCTTTTTTCCAATTATATGATTATTCACCACGCTCTTTACAAATCCCGTCACACAAAAGATAAAGACAAGTATCAAAACCACCGCCAGCCCCCAAGTGTTTGTACCCACGTTGCCCAACCCCATGCTCACGCCGACCAACGCACCCCAAGCCCCCGTAACAATGGCGTAGAGAGGTATGATGGTGTTCTCTTTGCAGCGCAAATCTGCCAACCGGTTTTTGTCAAATCCCAAGGAGAAGAAGAGCGCGTTCTCCTCCTTGGCGGCAAGTAAATTTTTTCGCACCACAATAACGAAACTGAAGATGCCGAGCAGCAAGCCCAATCCGCCCAAAGTGAAGAAGATGGTTAAATAGGTGTCGATGACGCTGTAAAAGAGTTGCAACCGTTCGGCGGTGGTCATGATGCGGACGCCGTAGTTGTTGAGTGCCTGTGAAATAAGTGCTTTGGTATTAGAAAGGGTCTCTTTTGGGGTTTTAATCAGGAAAATTTCGCTGCCTGTTATTTCGCTCCAGATTTGGGAGAAAGAGGATTTGTCAATGAGGATATATCCCTGAAATATGGAGTTTTGAATCGTTCCTGCCAAGAGGATAGGGACGGTTTCTCCTCTGTCTCCCACATACCACAGGGTATCGCCCAATTTTTTTCCAAGGCTCCACGTTAGAACGGTTTTATCAACAAGGGCGGGGTATGCCTTGCCCGAATCCGCAAAAGTGGTTTTGGATATGTTGAAGTCTGAAGCCTCCAACTCCTCCATGTCTATACCCAATACGTTGGGGGTAATCACTTTGTTCAGATTGAGACAACTGGCGTCGTCTGCGCTGTATTTCAACAGTTGCACGGCGTAAACATCGTTTGGCAACTCTTTCAACGCCAATTTTGCGCGACCCTCCGGGGTTTGGATGTTGTGATAGACCGGTACGCTCGTTTCGCACCAAAGCGAAAATCCTCCTGTGCCTGCACGGGTTTGGGAGGAGTCTGAGAATCCGCGCCGGTTCAGTCCCACCGAAAAGAGGATAAATATGCCCGATGCCAATGTGATAAAGGAGAGCATCGCCTGCCTTCTCCCATAGTAGAGAGAAGACCATATCAGTTTAGAGGCGTCAAATGGCGTCTTGGTGCGCGCTCCCTTTACGTTGATCATCAAGCGCATCAACCCCCATCCCACAATCAAAAAAACGATTCCGGCGGCAATAGTCATATACCCTTAGATTTGGTGTAACGTGGGGCTTTTCTGAGCACAACAAACAGAAGCGAGAGAGATAGCACAACGCCTGCCACCACTCCGATGGTTATGGTGATTGGGTTCGGATACAAACCAAACCCTTGGGTATGGGTTGCCCCTTTCCAAACGCTTCCGAGCAAAAGAAGAGTGAAGTATGTATAAATCAGCCCGACAATAACGCCTGTCAGGGCTGATAGCAGCACAACGGGCAGTGTTTCGCGCCGGAGCAATTGTGTAATGCGCCGGTTGGAGAAACCGATTGCCTTTAACACATCCACCTCATGGCGCCTTACCCAGAGCATTTCGGAGAGGGGAACCACCATAAGCAGGGCGGCGGAGACGATAATAAAGATGGCGAGCGAGAGAAAGAGGGAGGAGAAATCAACTCCCGATCGGGCAGCGACAATGGCAGCCTCTCGTGGATAAACCAACTGAATGTCAAATATGTCAGGTGTCAGACGATTCAGTTGATTCTCTTGGGTGTAGATCTGTAGCGCCGTGGCGTTACCAAAGGCGTTTTCCCACCTTGGCGCCATGGCAGAGTAGGGGAGCAGCGCTTTGGGGGTGTTCTTATACATTGTCCAATAGGCTTCATCCTCATCGGTGATTAGATTCATGTTGATGGGTAAATCGCTATCCCAATCAGTGCAGCGAGCCGCATTGGAGAGTCCGGGGAAGTCGGCTCGCAATAGAGGGTTTGCCTGCACCTCGTATAGCGGAACAATTTTGCCTACGGTAAGGAGCAGTGAATCTTCACGTAAGGTTTTAAATTGACGAGAGATAAAGTAACGGATAGACAGGGTGTCGTGTAACCGCACATTCAGTCGCCGGGCGGCGTAGTCGGTGAGGATGATTTCGTTGGGAGGAATTGGATATCCGTTGTAATGGTCAATGGCAGTGATAAAAGAGTAGGGGATGGACAGGTTGTCTTTGCGGATGGCGTTGGCAAGATAGGCGTAAAAACGATTTGCGTGAGCCACTTCGGTTGGGAGTGTGGTTTCGGTTTTGCACAGCGCCTCGACTACCTGATTTTGGATGAATATTCGTTCAGAGGTAACGGTAAAAGCAGGTTGTCCGCCTTGGGTGTCGCTCTTCACCTGCAAGCCCGAGTGTGCCCAACTCCATGCAGCGGAGAACTCCTCCATCGAAGTGATTTTGTTTGAGAGAATTACGTTTATTTTTCCCGAAACGCCCAACGCCTCCGCCAACTCTTCTCTATTGACAAAGATGTTGAGGGGAAGCATTTGTTCGTTTCTCAGGTTGAGATTTCCGTCCTCCTCTTCCCGAAGGACGGAAGAAAATGATAGCCGTAAACTTGTTGTATAGGAGTCTGTTACATACATAGAACCGATGGGAACCATACCGGCGGTGGGGAGGCGCAGAACAATCTCTTTGGGGAGAGGCGATTTGGCGGATTGAGCCGATTTGATTTCGTTGTAGAGGGTTTGGTTTATTTTTGCCTCTCCGCGCTCCACCCCCTTGTCGTCGCTTCCCCAAACCATCACGGGGATAAGGTTGCCCGAAATAGAGACAAATCCATTAAGGTGCAAATATGCAGTGTATTGTGCTTTGAGATGGTGGGCAACCTCGTCTGCTGAATGTCCTTCCCCCGAAAGATTGCGAACAACCTCGTCCGACAAATAGGAATAGCGCGAGAAGATGATGGTTTCGGTATTTCCCAAACGCTCCTCCACTCTTTTGACTAACGTAGTACGCACCGAATCTCCCACTGCCAAACTACCGGTGATCACCGCCACCGCCACCACTACGGCTGTGGCAATAAGGCGGTAAAATGATTTATACCTGTAAACGGTTTGCGAAATAAGGCGACGGGTATTCACAATAATCAGACTCAAGTTCAAAGTCCAAAGGTATCCAAAATTTTAGAAACCGTAACGAATAGTCGGTGATTGTATCGTCATTATTGAAATGTAATGATTGTATTTTAATAATTTTATTTTGATTATTGGATTTTAATCATTCTCTTTGCGTTGAATAACGAATTTACCCTTCAGATTTCATGCATTGATTATGAATAATATAGTATGCTGTTTATCTTGTGATGAATACGATGTGGCGGTGCTATTGCCCCTGCTGGAGGAGGCGTATGAAAAGACGCAGGGACCGGACGTTTTGGGAAAAACGATTCTCCTCAAACCCAACATCCTCTTTGATGAATTTCCCCACAGAGCGGTAACCACGCATCCCGTTTTTTTGGAGGCAGTCATTCGTTTTTTGCAAAGTCGGCAGGCGGGAAAAATCTATGTGGGAGATGCTCCCGCAGTACACACACCCTCGTTCTCACCCCATAAATCGGGCATCTATGAGGTGTGCAAAAAAACGGGGGCGGAGTGGGTTTACTTTGGGAAGTCGAGTTTTTCCCACGCCTTGCCTTCGGGAAAGGTACCCCTTACCTCCATAATCAAAGAGGTGGACTACTTCTTCTCACTTCCCAAACTCAAAACGCATGAGTTAATGGGCTATACCGGCGCCATCAAAAATACCTTTGGTTTGATTCCCCACATCCACAAAGCAAAACAACACGCCCTCCACAGAAATCCCCGCACCATGGCTTCGCTGTTGCTTGACTTGAGTGAAGCGTTTACGCCCGACTATATCTTTATGGATGCCATTATGGCTATGGAGGGACCCGGTCCCGGGAATGGAACGCCCTATCCGTTACGCCTCTTGCTTGGCTCCACAAATCCCCTGGCGCTCGATATAGTTGCCTCCAAAATCATCGGGTACCACCCTTTGGAATTAGAGACCAACGCGGAGGGGTTGCGGCGAAAAAAGTGGCTCTCTTCAGTGGAACAAATTGTGGTGCACGGCGTTACTATCGAAGAGCAAATGCGCACCGACTACAAACTAACCCGCAGGAGTTCTATGGGAAAGATGTCTTTGGGTATTTTGCTCAGGTTTATTCCCTTTTTCCGAAAACGGGAGCGCCGCCCTTTCTTTTTTACGGGTCGATGTATCGGGTGCCAAAAGTGTGTAGAAATATGTCCGGTTAAGGCAATAAGCGCTCACCCGAACAATCCCAAAGAGATCAGGCTCAACGTCAAAAAGTGTATTCACTGCTTTTGCTGCCATGAGGTTTGCCCCCAAAATGCTATTGAGGTGAGGTGATGCATAGATGCAACTTTTACAGACATTCCGTTTACATCTGCCAATAAATAAGCAACATAATTATATCCTATTTGGCGGATGCTGCGACGGTGGCGGATGGCGGGGTTATGGGACATTTTCCTTTAGTTGCTTTTATTCATTTGTCATTCCTCATCAAATGGGTATGTTTCATTATAAATATCATTAAGTAACTTGCCGTTGTAAAACCAGAAAGGTGTCGGCGCTGTTGAATAACTAAGACCTGATAATTCTTTTCCTACCGATGTCAAATACCTTTCCTCGCCATTATATATTACTTTACGGGCTGAGCAAACTTCAACTTCTACCGCACTTTCTTCTTTACCATACTGAAGTTTAGCCCCAATGGGGATATTCATTTCCATAAAATTCAATGGCGGTCGCCGACGTTTAAATTTTTCAACGGCAATTTTGTCGTTTTCGGTAAGGTCGTTTTGTATCTCGTTGTTCACTTCATTTGTTATATCTTCACGATTAAAAAGTGCGAGAATGGCTTCTGCCTGTTCGGGGTCTATATTAAAAAATTCTCTGTCTGCATTGATGCGGTTGGGTTTAAAAGCGGTATGCAACGCTTTTTCAATTTTTAAACAGTCAGAAGTTTTTACTTTACAGGCGTATTTACATTTGAAAGGCAACGGCACTCCGGTTCCATACAGTTCTTTCATGCGTTGGTCAACATTTTCGCGTGTGGTCATACCTATTTTTACCAAACCGGGCATCGCCGGATTGATTAACAGATACACTGTGCCGTAATTTTTTATGTTTTGTTGTTCGGGCATAATTATTTGTTTTTATAATATATTCAATTTACTCATCCGTCATTATTTCTTTATTTTTTTCTTTCAATTTTCTTATTGCTTCCCGTTCAAGTTCAACAATTCCTTTTTGCGGAGTTGGCAAATCTTCGGGCATCACTCCGCCAAGTCGTATTATTGCCTCTCTAACTTCTTTTCCAACCGTGAAATGAGTATAACTCGCAAATTCTTTGCTCTTTATATTTTCCCTTTTCATTTTGCTTTGCGTTTGGGATATTCTGAATAAATTGGCTATCATTTCTTCGCTGCCCATAAAATCCAAAATTTTATCTTTTTCGGCAAGTTGTTTCCTATAATGAATGTCGGCAACCGAAAGTCCGCCGTATAAACCCTGATAGCCTCGATTTTGAAATATGGCGTATTCTTCGTTTGAAATAATACCTGCATCTTTTGCCGCTTCAACAAGAAGTTGGTTCATCTGTTTTATATCGCCTCTTAAAAACAATCGTTTTTTATCTTCGGCAAGTTGATTGTATTTGTCGTTCAATTCCTGCCGGTATGTTTGAATGGCAAAATAGGTTTGTCCAAGCGCAATTTGTTTTTTTCGCGGGTCGCCGTTTTGAACAATCAAATAGCAGGCATAACGAGAAAGATTATAATCAATAATTTTTTTAGTTTTCCCAACGTCAGGAAAATCAAACTCTAAATGCGGGGTTTTCCCGACGTCAGGAAAACCCCGCGAAACAAACTGTTCCCCGGCAGGCATTTCTATCATTTTCTTAACGACAGGGAAATGGTCTTTTACCTCAAAACCTGCTACATCGCAGGCAAGCATTGCCTTATCAATGACCTTTGAAAAATTATCCCATTTTTCGTAGCCAAGCGTCTTTTGCAAATCACGAGCCGACCAATACTCCATTCCGTAGTCTGTAAGGCGCTTTATTTCTTCAAAAGATTTTAATTCGGTGTCCATAATATTCTGTTGTTCTGAGATTTGAAAGTTTTCAACATACAAAAGTATAATAATTCTATGTTTTGAGTTATGGGCATCATTATTTATTTATGTTTTTTAAATCAACCATTTTCCTGCATTTGCTCATTATTCTGTAAGTTGTTAGAGGGATTTGTTCTTAACATATTTATTCCCGTTTCAGCAAATTCTTTTTGTGCTAACATATTTTGGTATGCACTATAATCCCAATCTAAATAACCATCCCACAATCCATTGTCTATTTCCTTTAACAATTGCTCTATCCTTTCTTTATTTGGTTGTCCTTTTTGCTGGTCAAAATAGTAATATGTAGATCCAATTTGCAAACAAAAAACTCTTAACAACTTATATTCGCTATACGAAAAATTATCAACCCAACCTTCTGGATACGTAAGTAGGTTTTGTTCTTTGTTATATATACTTTCATTAAGAACTTCATTAACAAATTTTTTTCCTATGCTTCTAAGAGTTTTAATTTTTACATTCCCTTTGAAATAAGTATCAACATCAATATAAAAAAGATGGTCGCAATGTCCTTTATCAATCTGAATTTTCATATCTTCAATTTCATCTTTGTCAATAGGATTTGATAAAAATTGTATGTTTTTAATTTCAAAAGTGTTTCCAACAGGCATTTCAATTGGAACACCCAATTTATGAAGACAAACTAATATTGCTCTTTTCTCTGCAATATTCAGAGTATTATTAAAATCGTCTTTGGCATTGCTATATGCTCTCTTATTTTTAGCATATTTTTCGATAACTTTCAGTCCTTTGATTGCTATTTTTCGCACTTTTTTTATTTTGCTTTCATTCTTTCGGTTAAATAAATATGCACCTAAAAAAGTTCCCGAAACCGCACCAATTAATGCCGTTAATGTCGATAATAAAATTGTATTTGTATCCATTTTTGTAAGTTTAATTTATTATTTTTCTACAATCCTAATCTCCTCCTCACTCAACCCATACAACCTATAAACTATACTGTCGATTTCCTTATCTGTTGTATTTATTTGGTTTGCAAGATTAGTGCATTCTGTTTTATAGTCATTGAAATACTCTTCCCATTCGTCCTGCTGTTTGAGTGAAAGGGTGATTTTTTGTTTTTTCAGTTCGGCAAGGAATTGTGCAAACTCCAATTCGTCGAAATGTGCCAGTGCGTTGTTTATAGCAAGGGGTTTAAATCCCTTGTCAGTCGTGACGGCGAAATTATCTGACAGGCGTTTCAGAAAGCGTTGGCGTTTGGTTTGCAATTCGGCATTGAGGGAAATCATTTTATCGGCGAGGCTGCTTAAATTAACAGGAATATTTTCAGGAATAGGGAAAGTAGCAAGGTTATCCAAACTAATTTTTGCAAAAACCTTACCCTGAATATCATGCAGTAATCTATAAAAATGTGTTGCTGGTTTAGAATTAATTATTGCCAATAGTGATTCCAAACTGTATTCATCATTTTTTTCATAAATTCCATGTATTA
>Ga0082212_10000493_pt1 | contig 57311 bp, 52 predicted proteins | sample TergutNt197P3_FD_71548 | JGI IMG/M metagenome (GOLD analysis project Ga0082212, IMG submission 71548) | Neocapritermes taracua P3 segment gut microbial communities from Petit-Saut dam, French Guiana - Nt197 P3 | ecosystem: Host-associated > Arthropoda: Insects > Digestive system > Gut ...
GCAATGTTAAGGATCACCAGTACGGACCTTATGGCCTTTAATGTAATTGACGGTATAATAGAAGAACCGCCCGGCGGTGCCCACACGGATCCTGCCGCTTGTGCCGCAACCATAAAAAAAACACTTATAAAGGATATAGCAGAGCTGCAACGCCATGATTTAGAGGCACTGATCCACTGCCGGAACCAGAAGATTCGATCCATAGGCCGCTGGCACGAAAGTAAATAATCACTGCATTATACAGGTAAGGTAAAGTTTAATTATGATAAAGATAAAAATGCTGCTCCTGGCGTTTCAGATTAATGGGATGCTGAAAGAAAAAATCCTCCGGAAAAGCAAATACCTGGAAATAAAAAAAATTCTGGATTCCATAATAAATAAGATAGCAGAGGCAAAAACAGAAATCTTTTAAACAGTGCATATTTCGGTATAATTTATTTAGCACAGTGATTGCTATTTTTGCCAATTATGGTTTAATATCAATTGATAATGTAAAAAATGTAAAAAGGATTTTATAAATGAAAAAAGTTTTTTCCCTTGCCATTTTCCTTATTTTTCTGTGTTTATTGGCTTTTGCTGATACAGAAGAAATTGACCATTTATTATTTTTACCCGACAGCAGCAACCAATTTGTTAAGCAAGCAGAGGCAATGAACCAGCTTGATACCATAGCAGGGTTTTTAAAATCCAGGAACCTTGATCCCGGGCAAATAAAAGTTTACGGATACGCCGCAGATTCCCCCTATGGCCTTGAACCCATGGATTTATCAAGGAACAGGGCGCTGTTTGTTATAAACGAGCTGCAGCGGCGCGGGGTACCGGAAAATTTGTTTGACAAGCCAATAGGGTACGGATCGGTGGATTTATGGGGCAGCAACGTTAACGAAGCGGACAAAAGCCCCAACAGGCGGGCAAGGGTAATGCTGGACGGTGATTTTTTATCGCCGGCTGCCGTACAGGCTTTGCCGCCCCCGGTAACAATCTCCAGTAACGATGAACCATCAATTAAGTATGGGGAGATTACTGTCGAAAAAACCAACAGGTTCCCCAGCTGGATTCTCCCGATTCTGCTTGCTTTGCTTATTGCCATTATTTATCTTATGTTCAGAAAAAAGAAAAAACAGGTCGGGGAAACTGCCCCCAAAATAGAACCAATACCGGCTCCAATAGCGCCAATTGAAAAAACATACGTCTTATACGACGAAGAAGTCCGCCTTTACGCATACGGGCTCTGTGAGCGGCGAAATTACCAGAATGGGGATGCCCCCGGCGACTGGTTCCAGGCCGAATGCGAACTTACTGCATATTACGAGAACCAGGGCTACAGGGTACTAAGAAACCGGGAATAATAGCCGGCATCAAGGATCATTTTTTTTCGAGTATCTTGACTGAAATACCATCCTCACAAAGCTCATTTTTGTCAGTTTTCATAAAAAACGGGCCTTTAAAAACCATGTCTCCCGGTTTCACTTCCTCTTCCGTACCCTGGCCAAACACGCCGCCGCTTCTATTACTGGAAGTTGTACACTTCCCGGAAATTTTGCAGCCTGTTGGGTAAGTATCTTTTGTACCAGGTTCTTTATTAACTGCTGACTCGAAGCTGATAGGGCTTAATGTATAAAAACCGGCAAGGCTATCCCAGGTAAAAGAATTTTCGGTGATGGTCATTTTACACTTGTTAAGATCTCCAAAGCCGAGATCTTTCCCTTCCCAGTCAAAAAAGTAGTCTGCCCATTCAGAGTTATCAGGATCATCATCCAGATCCAAATCTATATTTGGACAGCCGGAAAAGAGTGCCAAAAAAAGTGCCGCGATGGTAATGACCCAAAAATACTTTCCCTTCATAATAGCCCCTAAAAGTAAAAACCGGGAATTTTAAAACAGCCCCATTTCCTGGTACCCGCTTGGGATATCAAACACATTGCCGGGAACATTTTGATCCAGCACAAGGATTATTAAATCCACATTGCTTCCACTGGTAATAGTCCGTATACCTGCCAGGTTATTGCCGTCCATAAAATACTGCGCCTTGGAGCCTTCCCCGTCGGAGTATTCTTCGTATGGCAAATTTTTTCCGTTAAACACCGCAGTGCCCGAGCCTGTTATATTCATCCCATCGGTTTTAACAGTATCGTCTGCCATGCCATCCATCATCGGAAGCGTCATAACGGTCTTGTCCCTGTCATTAACAATATACATTTTATTGTCGCGTAAGATCATTTTGGTTTCTTCGCCGCCCATTTCCACCGTGTTTGCCATTAGATCGCCTTTAACAAAGCTTTCCATGGTTGTTTCTATTCCGCCATCGCCAACCATTTTTGCTTTCATGTGGTAAGTCCCGCTGCTGAACATTCCAAAAAAAGACGAAGCTTTCCCGCCTGCAGCCGCTGCCCCGGATACGGCGGCACTGGTATCGCCGCCCTGTGTACTACCCCCGCCGGCATCACTGCCCTGTTTATTGCCGCCGCCGCAAGCCCCAAGAAGCAGGGCCAATGCAATGGTTAAAATCACAAATTTTTTCATTATTGTCTCCTTAGTAAAAAATAAAAGTTAAGAGAGGCTGTTCCAAAACTTCAGTTTTTGGAACAAGCTCAAGTATACCAAAGTAAAGGAAAACTGTAAATGACCCTGCATTTTAACAAAAATGGGCGGCTAGGGCAAAAAAACACCAAAAACCTGCAGAAAAACCAAATTTTTGTGGAAAACTTGTGGAAAAACCGTGAGGTTTTATGTATGTTATGAGTCAAAATGACCATACTAAACAAAGGATCGTATAAATGCCTTTTTTCCAATGCTAATTCCTTATATTATAAAGAATTAGTTCAAGTTTACTAATCAAGTATTAAGGAACAAAAAGAAAAAAAAATCCCCGGAATGGATTTTTACCTATTTTCAATTGTGATAATATTGTGGATAATACTCTTTCCGATGACTGAAACTGATGATTTTGCCATTATTTGGAATGAGGCATTAGCCCAAATCCGCACCGAGATAGATGAACAGGAGTACCAAACCTGGTTTAACCTGGAATTCCAGAAAGCGGATAAGAAGGAATTTACAATATCCGTACCTTCCCTTTTTTACCAGGATCAGATAAAAAAACGTTACCAGGCCTACATAGAAGGGAAAATCGAAGAACTAATCGGCAAACACATAAATATTAACCTGGTTATTAAGCCAAAAGCCGAAGTAAAAGCCCCGCCTGCTGTGGAAACCCCTGCCGCCGGGGGCCCTCCAGCCAAAGAGCCAGCCAGACAAGAGCCAAAAAAGGAAAAACACAGCCAGCTGCGGGAAGATTATAACTTTGAGACCTATGTGGTAGGGGAAAACAACAGTTTTGCCGCAAATGCCGCCCAGGCCATAGCCCGTAACCCCGGTACTGCCTATAACCCTTTCCTTATTTACGGCGGGGTCGGCCTTGGGAAAACCCACCTTATGCAGGCTATCGGCAACTATATCCATAACACTTCGGATGCAAAAGTGTTCTACATTACCGCAGAGACCTTTACCAGCGAATTTATCACCGCCATCCACGAAAGTACGGAAAGGGCAAAAGCGGCGTTCAAGAACAAGTACCGCTATGCGGACATACTCCTTATCGACGATATTCACTTTTTACAGAAAAAAGACGGTACACAGGAAGAATTGTTTTACACATTTAATGCGCTCTACGATGCTAACAAGCAGATGGTCTTTACCTGCGACAGGCCTGTTTCCGACTTAAAAGATTTTAACGAAAGGCTCCGCTCACGGGTAGGCCGCGGGCTGAATGTAGACCTCCAGCCGCCCAATTACGAGACCCGCTGCGCCATCTTAAGGAGAAAATCCGATACCTCGGGAATAAGCATCCCCGATGATGTTATAGACCTTGTAAGCAAGAATATATCCACCAATATCCGGGATCTGGAAGGCGCACTGAATACCCTTACTGCATACGCGCGGCTTGTCGGGAAACCGGTTACCCTGGAAATCGCCCAGCAGCGGTTAAAAGACGTTTTTGCCTCTCCCCGGCAGTCAAACATTTCGATAGAGATTATCCAGCGTGTTACAGCGGAAAAATATCACCTTAGCCCCAATGATTTAAAGGGCAAAAAGCGCACCCAGAGCATTGTCTACCCGCGCCAGTTGGCTATGTATATTTGCAGGGAAATTACCGAGTATACAACAACCGAAATCGGCCAGGATTTTGGCGGGAGGGACCATACTACCGTAATGTACTCATGCCAAAGGATAGAGGAACTTATTAAAGCCGACCCATCCGTGGATTCTACTGTCCAAAGCCTTATAAGGGACATAAAAGACTATAGCGTTAAGTCTTAATTATTGTTAAAATGATCTGGAATAAATGTGCATAATGAAATATGCTGTTAATTTGTGGATAAACAGGAGCCTATTGCTAAGATTTTGTTAAAACTGTAATTATTTATATTATAATAAAATAAAAAGGTTTTCCACATTTATTGGAGCCTTATTACTACAACTATTATTATATTAATATAAATATAATATAGGGGGTTGGGAATGAAATTTACCTGTGAACGAAGTTCTCTTATAAAAGAGGTCTCACTGGCGCAAGAGATTATATCTTCTAAAAACGCAATATCAATTTTATCCAATGTTTATCTCGAAGCTTCCAATAATGAACTTGTAATTAAAGCGACAGATCTTAAAGTCAATTTTGAAACAAGGGTTCCTGTCGAAGTAAAAGAGCAAGGTTCTACAACAGTTTTTGGAGAGAAATTTATGGGAATACTTAATTCTATTCCCGATGGAGAGCTTGAGTTTGAACAAAAGGACAATATTATTGTAATAAAGCCTTTGACCAAAAAAATAAAGTTCCAGCTTAGGTGTATTGCTTCGGAGAAGTATCCTGAATTTCCTTCTTATAACAAAGACAGGTATTTTGAAATTCCCATAAAGAATTTTAAAGAAATGATAACACAAACAGTGTTTGCCGTTTCCGATGACGAAACACGTTATTTTATGAATGGTGTTTTCTTTAAAAAAGAAGACAATAAGGTATTTATGGTCGCTACAGACGGCAGGCGCCTTGCCTATGCGGAAAAAAGCCTGGATGTAAGCGCAGATGATTTTGACGGTGTAATTATACCGCCAAAGGTTCTTTCTGTTTTAATGAAGAGATCCGGTGATGAAGGGATGGTAGGGATTTCCATAACCGATAAAACCATTTTTATTTATTTTGCCTCCTATAAACTTTCGTCAGTTTTAATTGAAGGGCAATTCCCCAATTACAAGCGGGTTATCCCGGAAAAACAAGAGTATTCCTTTACTTTAAACCGCCTTGAGACGCTGGAAGCCCTAAAAAGGGTCTCTCTTCTCGTGGAGCAAAAATCGCACAGGGTCTATATGATTTTAGCGCCAGGTGGCATAACCATCTCTTCTACCAGGGAAGACAGAAGTGACGAAGGCGACATAGGGAACGCCAAAGAAGAAATCCCCTGCAAGTACGACGGGGAAGAAATAGCGATGGCATTAAATTACCGGTACATAGAAGAACCTTTTAAAATAATGAATGAAGAGGAAATCAGCGTTCACTTTACCGAAGCAGCCAGGGCAATTACCATTAAACCTGTTCCGGAAAAAGACTTTTTCCACATTGTTATGCCCATGCAGCTCGATTAAGGCTGTTTTTTAAAATGCCGGATTCTGGAACAGCCGCCCTTGGTTTATACTGCTTATGGCTTTCCAATCCCTAAGTACCGTTTCTTTCCGTAACCTTGCCGACGCTAAAATTAACACAGCTGCAAAAGATGTTTTCCTTGTTGGGGAAAACGGCCAGGGAAAAACCAATTTTCTGGAAGCCCTGTATTTTTGCTCTTATGCTTCGTCATTCCGCGGCGTTAAAGACAGCGATCTTGCCTGCAGCGGTAAAGGCAGTAGTGGGGCAGATTTTTCCGCAGCGGCAGTACTTAAAGGCTTTCGGGATGCGGCAGAAGATTCTGTTTTTCAGAACCAGATATCTGTTAAAGTGGAAAAATTAAAAAAAACCATTACCCTGGACGGGAAAAAAATAAGCGATCGTAAGGATCTTCTGGATACAGTCCCTGTTGTTGTTTTTTGCCACGAGGATATGGAATTCGTTTCCGGCAGCCAGGAAAGGCGGCGCTGGTTTTTTGATCAGACACAAAGCCTCTACGATCCTTTATACCTGGACGATTTACGAAAATACCGCCGGGTCCTAAAAACACGGAACGCCGTGCTTAAAGACGCCAAGTTGGGCGCAGGCTACCAAAAAACCAGCGAACTTCTTGATGCGCTGGATCCCCAGCTGGCAGAATATGGCCTGCGGCTTATGGAAAAGCGGATTACCGCAGCGGGGGTTTTTTCCGCTGTGTTCAGTCCCCTTTACCGGGAAGTTTCCCATATCGAAGGGATCAATATTAATTATGTGCCGTCATGGAAAGGCATTAACGGCATTGAAGGGATAGCCGCACGGCTTGCCGAACGCAGAGCTGCCGACATTGCCCAGGGCATTACCCTTTCCGGGCCGCACCGCGACTGCTATAATTTTATATGTGCCGTTTCTGGCGCTGAACGTGCTGCCGATTTTTCCGGCAATGCTTCCACCGGGCAGCGGCGGCTATTAGCCTTGCTCCTCCGCATTGCCCAGTCGCGGTGCTTTTCGGATTATACGGGGAAAAGGCCGGTATTGCTGCTGGACGATGTGCTTTTGGAACTCGACGGGGAAAAGCGGCACCGGTTTCTTTCTGTTATGCCGGATTATGAGCAGGCTTTTTTTACCTTCCTTCCCGAAGAACCCTACAAAAAATACAGCAAATCGAATACACTGGTTTACAACGTTATAGATGGAGTAATTAATTGAGAACGGCGGGAGACATACTATCGGCTTTCCTGGACAAGGAAACTCTGGAAAGGGCGGAACAAATGGGAAAATTATTCTCCCCAAATGTCTGGTCGGATATCCTTACTGCCTGTAAACTTCCCCAGGGCGCGTCCCATTCGCGCATTGCCGAACTGGAAAAAACCGTTTTACTTATAGAAGCAGATCATCCCGGCTGGGTTCAATTGCTGCAAACCAAGCAGAGCGATCTTCTTGACACTGCACGGCGCCGCTTTCCGGAAATTACCTTTACGGGGATTTCTTTTAAGCTGATGAAAAAATAAATTCCAATAATTGTACCAGCAAGACAGGAGGCAGAAATATGAATATAAAGGAAATTAGCGTCCCCCCTTTCCCGGCAGAAAAAATTCACCAGTCAGTCGTAAGCATAGCGGATGCATCAACTTACCAAAAACGGATATCCAATGCCCTGGAAATGGCGTGGGCGCGCCACCAGGCTACCCACCTGGTTGTATATGGCGACAGGGAACATTTTGCCAATATCCATTATTTTACCGGTTATGATCCCCGCTTCGAGGAAGCCCTGCTGATACTTTCCAGGGAAGAGGAACCGGTTCTTCTTGTCGGCAACGAGGGCTGGTTTTATTCAGAAATAGTCCCGTACCCAATAAAGAGGGTTTTGTTTCAGAGTCTGAGCCTTCCGGGGCAGCCCAGGGAAAAAAACCGGGCGGTGCTGGGGGAAACCATTAAACAGGCAGGGATTGGCAAAAATAGTGTTGTTGGGGTTATTGGGCTAAAATATTATGTTACAGAAGAAGCCGAAGATTTTTTGCATACAATTGATATCCCTTACTTTATGGTAAAAGCCCTGGAAACCGCCGGTTGTCAAATTTTAAATGTAACCGGCATCATGATCCATCCGGGATACGGGTTAAGAACCTGCCTGGATATTGACGAAATGGCGGTTTTGGAACTGGCGGCAACAAAAACTTCCCGGTGTGTTTATAATGTCATGACTCATGTTAGGCCAGACATTAGCGAACATGAGGCTGCATCTTACTTTGAACTGGATGGCGATCCCATGGTAGCCCACCCAAACTTAACTTTTACCCTGGAAGGCTTTCGGAGGGGGCTCGTAAGCCCGGGAAACCACCGGCTCCATTATGGCAGTGTTTTTAACATTGGCCTGGGTTACCGTTCATCCATGGTTGCCAGGACTGCGCTTTATGTACGGAACGCCGCTGATATACCGTCTGAATGGGCAGATATAATGGAAAAAGTTTATATACCTTATTTTCACGTAATTGTTCATTGGTATGAAAGTATTAAGATAGGTGTTACCGGAAAATCAATTATTGAGCGTATAAGGGAAAATGTTCCCGAATACGGCAGTTTGGGTATTGGCCTTAATCCGGGGCACCTTATCCATAATGACGAATGGACATCCAGTATTTTTTCCTCTGCCGAGGGTTACCCGATAAAAAACGGGATGGCAATACAATGCGATATAATCGCCTGTCCGGAAAAATACCCCGGCGTACATATAGAAGATGGGCTTATTATGGCCGATGCCGAAACAAGGCGCAGTTTCAGCGAAAAGTACCCCGATAGCTGGAAACGTATAGAGGCGCGCAGAAAACTTATGAAGGAGCACCTTAATATCCAGATTGGCGACGAGGTCCTTCCGCTTTCCGACCTGCAGGGTTGCCTGTCCCCGTGGACGGTTGACCCCCATTCTGTGCTGGCTGTACGCTAACAGGATTATTTAGGCTTTACCATTAAGGCTCTTACACATACTTCCTCTCATAAAGCAGCGCCGCATTCAGCACCACAAGCACCGACCCAACATTGTGTACCAATGCGCCGGTTATGGGATTAAGCAGGGCAAGGGTAGAAAGGACAATTGCCGCAATGTTGATGGACATTGACATGGTGATGTTGAATTTAATCAATTTTACAGTTGCTGTTGCCAGGCGCTTAAGGTACGGTATCTTTGAAATATCGTCGCCCATAAGGGCAATGTCGGAAGCCTCGATGGCAATATCGCTGCCCCTGCTGCCCATTGCCACGCCCACGTACGCTGTCTTAAGCGCCGGTGCGTCGTTTACCCCGTCGCCTATCATGCAGATTTGGCGGTTTAAGTTCTGTAGTTCCTGTATTTTTGCCACTTTTTGCTCGGGCAGGAGCTCTGCGTAAACATCGGCAATGCCAGCTTCTGCTGCAAAATATTCAGCTGTCTGCCGGTGGTCGCCTGTCAGCAATACCGTGTTGGTATGGGCTGCTTTAAGTTCGCTCACCATATTTTTTACTGTATCACGGAGTGTGTCTGATAAAGCCACAATTCCCGCGCATTGGTTATTTCTGGCAACAAGGATTGCGGCCTTACCCTGGCTGCGAAGTTTTTCCAGGGCAGCTACGACTTCCCCCCCAAGCGAGGCGCCGTTTTCTTCCAGGTATGCACTGTTGCCGCAAAGTACAGTACTCCCGTTTAATGTTGCGCTTAGGCCTTTTCCCGGTATCATTTGGAAATCCGCGGTACTCTGCAGGTTAAGGCCCCTTTCCTTTGCGTGTAATACAATCGCCTTGCCCAGCGGGTGTTCGGAAAGGGCTTCTGCCGACGCTGCCAGCTGCAGAAGGTTTTCTTCTGATAATTCTGTATTAAACGAAATAATGTCGCTTACAACAAGCTTGCCATGGGTTAGCGTCCCTGTTTTATCGAAGGCGATGCAATCAACCTTTCCCATACGCTCCAGCGCCTGGCCGGATTTGATGATTACCCCGTATTTGGCCGCCTGCCCGATAGCCGCCATAATAGAGGTTGGCGTGGCCAGGGCAAGGGCGCAGGGGCAGAAAACCACCAGTACGGTAACCGCCCTTATCGTGTCGCGGGTAATAAGCCAGGTAACTATTGCAATGGCAAGGGCTGCCGGGACAAGCCACGCCGCCCATCTATCGACAATGCGCTGCATGGGGGCCTTGTTGTTTTCCGCTTCCCGGACCAGGCGTATAAGTTTTTGCAGGGACGAATCTTCGCCGACTTTTGTTGCCCTTACATCAATTGCGCCAAAGCGGTTTATCGTTCCGCAGTACACGTTGTCGCCAATGCTTAAATCCACCGGCAGGGATTCCCCTGTTATAATTGCCTGGTCTACAGAAGTACTGCCGGAGACAATTTCCCCGTCCACGGGGATTGCTTCGCCGGGCAGGATTCGCAGCAAGTCGCCGGCAGCAACTTGCCCGATGGGGACTATTTCTTCGCTGTCAACACCATTGTGCGGGTTATTCGCACCGTTAACGGAGTTGGCGCTGCCAGCGGTAATTCTTCGCCCTGTTGCGGGTGCCAGGCTGATAAGCTCCTTTATGCCTTTTTTTGCCCGCTCCACGGTTTTGTCTTCCAGGATTGCGCCTATTGCCATAATAAAGCCTACCTCGCCCGCGGCAAAAAGTTCCCCGATTACGATCGAAGCAATCATGGCAATGGAAATTAAAAGCGGGGAAGATATTTGTTTTTCTAAAAAGAGCCCGGTTACGGCGCTGTAGAAAAGCGGTATGCCGCAGATAATCACGGTAACCCATGCAGGGTCAAAGGGGGTAGCTGCCTTTGTGATCATCAGGGCTAAACTGGCGGCAAGGAAAACACCGCCGATTATGGTCATTTTAAGTGAGGCAAAAAAACCCGGTATTTGTTTTATCATGATGTTTACACGATCCTGGAAAATTGCCTGATTGCCGGCATTAGTTTTTTTATGGTTTCTTCGCCTTTACCTTCCCGTATGCCGTCCAGGACACAATGGGAAAGGTGGCCTTCCATAACCACCTGCCCGGTCTTGTGCAAAGCCGCCTTTACCGAGCCGATTTGGATTAAAATTTCCTCACAGCTTTTTTCTTCCGCAACCATCTTCATAAGCCCCCGGATCTGCCCTTCGATCCGTTTAAGGCGGTTGGTTATTGCTTCATTGTCCATGAATGGTTTCATTGTCCAACTCCTTCCGTAATTATCTTTTATACCATATACCCCTATACCCTATATAATAATGAGAAAAAGATCTTTTGTCAACTAAAAATAACAATTCTTCCATACTAAAATAGTACAAAATTTTGTATAATATATTGACCAATGTGAGAATTTTTGATAGCTTGTATTTATGATTTTTGGAGGGCAAGTGTGGTAAATTTAGTTCAGGATTTAAAACCTATTTCTTATGTAAAAGCCCATACAACAGAAATAATTAAATATGTCGGGGATTCGCAAACCCCTGTTGTGATTACCCAAAATGGAGAAGCGAAAGCTGTAATAATTGATATTAAAAGTTATCAAAAAACGATTAGCGCGATAAATTTGTCGAAGTTATTAAGCTTTGGAGAAAAAGATATAAAAAACGGAAATTTAGTTTCACATGAAACTGCAAAAAAAATATTTGAAAAAACATTAAATAAGAAAAAATAATGTCTCGAAAAATAGAGTGGACACCTGATGGAATAGAATCATTAAATGAGATACTTGATTATTATTTGGAAAAAGCAGGGGAAAATGTTGCAAATAATATTTATGATAAAATAATCAAGAAAATAGAATTATTGGAATTGGAAGAGATTAAAACGAAACTGACACAAGAGCTAAAGGATATTGGAATTATTGATATTTATGAGTTGGTGATTAATCCCTGGAAAGTGTACTACAAGTTAAGCGGAGATAACGATAAAGTGTACATTTTATTTGTGCTTGATGGAAGAAGAAATCTTGAGAATATTCTAATATCGAAAGTAATTGATAATAAAGTTTAAATAGAACTCGTTATAAAAATTGTATTTAAAACAACATGGTAATTTTTACCTACCCCCACAGCGCTTGTGGGTACACCCCTGCGGCGGTAAACTCGGCTACCCTTTTAATTGCCGCTTCCCGGTCTTCCTTGTAGGTAACACCAAACCAGGGGGAATCGGCTTCCAGTGCCCGTATTTTTAATAGGCCGTTTTTGATTAGCCAGTCCGCCGCCATGGGAAGGTAACATTCTGCTTTGGGCTGCCCTGCGGAGTTTGCAAGGAACTCTTCAAAGTAGCGCTGCAGATCGTTAAAAATTGTTGGCGGGAAACCCCAGAAATTCATCGAAACGGGCGTCGCGTCTGGGAGGTATCGCTTTGAACCGTCCGCCGCTGTGTTGTATATTTTACCGTCACCTTCGCGGGCGATGGCGGTTAGCTCATCAACCGAAACCAGGTAACCATCCTTAACTTCGCAGACACCGCGGGTTACCGTGCCCTGGGGGCTAAGGGTCTTTTCCAGGCGATAGGGGACTATCGCCCCATCGCTTGATACGGAAACAAGAAAAGAGCCAACGGCATCGAATGCTTCATGCCCGTAAAAATCATCGGCGTTAATCACTATAAATGGCGCGTCAATAAATTCCCGGGCGCACAGCAGTGCATGGGCAGTGCCCCATGGTTTAGTCCGGTTTACCTCTTTTGACCTGGACAACGCATCGGGCGGGATAAGGCTGTCCATCTCCTGGAAAGCCAATTCGCAGGAGAAATTCCCGCCGATGCGGGAAAGCACCAGTTCCCGGAAATCCGTTTCCAGATCGTGGCGTATAATAAACACAGCTTTTCCAAAACCGGCGCGCTTTGCATCGAATACGGAATAATCCAGCAGGACTTCGCCGTTTTTTCCAATTTTGTCCATTTGTTTAAGCCCGCCGTAGCGGCTTCCCATTCCGGCTGCCAGCACGACAATTATTGGTTTGTTCATCTATAAATCCTTTAACAGAACCGATATTTTTTTTGCTGTCTCTTTATATTTACCTTCTTCGGCGGTGGTACATATTTCTGCAAGTTCCAAATCGATTGCAATTTCGCAGTATATCTGTTCCAGTTCGGCAATTATTTCGCTAACCCTGGAACTTTGTTTGTTTGTGCAGGCAGTCTGCAGAAGGTTTAGTTTTCTTGCTACAACTTCCCTGCTCATCCTTTTCCGGGCTGTTTTTAAGACGGCATTTATTTTTTCTATAAGGGTTTTTGGGTTGCAGGGTTTTACTATAAAATCACTGGCACCTTTCTTTTTTGCTCTTTTAATTGAATCTTCTGTTCCATGTGAACTGACGATAATAATCGGAATAAAATAAAAAGATGTGTTGTTGTGAATAGCATCGAGAAAATCCATGCCAGACATACCGGGCATTTCCAAATCCAGCAGGATTAGGTCTATGGGGGTCTTATGTAGTATACTTTGTGCCAGCTGTGCATCCTTGGCAAGATGGACCTCGTAGCTCCCCTCTAAAATGGTATGCAGTTCTGCTAGAGTTACCAGGTTATCATCTACAGCCAGAATGTTCTTTTTGGTTGCTTCAATCATTGCCCATAGTGTACCATTTTTTTTACATCAAGCAAAGAACAGAGAATCATGTTACTATCTTTTTTAAGGGAAATATGGATATTTTTTTATTAAAACAATCAATCCGCAATACCGCAGAGATCAGCTTTTCCCGGTCTGGCGGCCCCGGCGGCCAAAATGTAAATAAACTAAATACAAAAGTTACGCTGCGCCTTACCCTTTCGCTTCTGGAAGGCCTTTCCGAGGCGGAATTAACCCGGCTCCGCGATACTCTTGGATCACGGCTAAGCCGCGGCAAAGGGAATGATGAAACGGCAGAAAATGATGAATTGGTAATCAGTTCCAGTGAGGAGCGTTCCCAGAGGATAAACCTTGAGCGGGCTTTTGCCCGTGCCGAAGCGTTAATTACTGTTTCCGCGAAGCTTCAGAAAAAACGCCGGATAACAAAACCATCTGCGGCAGCCAGGGAGAAACGCCTCCGCCTTAAGCACCTTCATGGCAAAAAGAAGGCTGAACGGGGTTTTGTAGGTGATGACTGAAATGTTTCACATGAAACATTTCCAAAAATATGGTATTTTAAGGAAAAGCCATTAATGATTAAGGTACGGTATTCCGAAAATAGAATATTAATCCATTTTCCATGGGAGGATATATGAAAAAGCTTTTATTTGCAGTTGTTTTCCTGGCTTTTGCCCTGGCGTTGTTTTCTGCGGTTCAAGGCATACCTTTTAAGGTATTTTCGTATCAAATAAGTACAAGGCAGACTGCCAATCAGTATACCCAGGCAGAACTTATTATTGACGACGATGCCATGTCCTGGGATATAATCCTGCACCGGAAAGACGGCAAAGCCCCGGAACATATCAAACTGGAACAATACGATGATATTGGCCGTAATAACGGGGTTTTCCGGACTGTAACAATCATGGAAGGCGCAGGCGTCTCCGGCAGTAATTTATTTGCCTATATGCCCGTTTTTGAAGGAAACAGGATCAGGGTCGATCTGTGCGATAAAAGAACAGAGGGGACCAAACGCCGGTTAATCATGGAATACTAATATTTCCTGATTTACGTTAAGCACAAAAAAGGGCTGCCATAGAGCAGCCCTTTTTAATATAGGACATCTCTAAAAACAACAGGTTTTTAGAGGTTCCCTATATTGAAACCTGTTCTTTAGTTCGAAAAAACCATTATTGCCGCCTGGTTTGCAGTATCGGTTGTGGTAAGTTCGAGCTTGTTTTGATTAATTCTCCAGCTTTTCACTTTCCCAAGGTACTGAAGGTATTCAGGTTCCTGGATACGCTGGGGATCGGTAACGATAAGCGCCATCATGGTACTGGCTATAGGTTGAATTGTTAATGCATTATTGGCCCCTGCCTGGTATGCGGTCATGTAGCGGTTAGGTGCCGCCCTTCCGCTGATACGTTCGTTATCAATCGTTAAGGTAAAAATGTCTGCTTGATCGGCAGGAAGCTCGCTGCGGTTAAGTGCAACTGTCCTGTCGGTAAAACGTATTTCGGTAAGTTTCCAGTTTTTTCCGGAGATCGAAGTTACATTGCTTGCGCCTGTCGATCCGGTTACCGTCCCCTGGGCAGTTGTGCTGCCGGTGCCTGTTGCGGCCTGGGTTCCGCCAGTGCCTGCCTGGCTCCCACCTGCGGCTGCCTGGCTGGCAGTTGTCCCGCCAGCAGCAGCCTGAGTCCCCTGACTGCCGGTTGTGCTGCCAGTGCTGGCCTGAGTCCCCTGACTTTGTGTGCTGCCAGCGCTTGGCTGGGTTCCACTTGCGGCAGCCTGTGTACCCTGGGAAGGGGTTGCACTGCCGGTAGAGGCTTGTGTACCCTGACTGCCGGTTGCGCTGCCAGTGGCAGCCTGAGTCCCCTGACTGCCGCTTGTGCCGCCAGCTGGGGCTTGAGTACTGCCAGTACCGGTCTGCGATCCGGTTCCTTGACCAGAACCCGATGCCTGTTGGCTTTGTGATGTCTGGGTGTTTTGCCTGGATGCGGCAGCAAGCCGCTCCTGTTCCTGCCGTTCCAGCGCAATCCTCTGTTCTTCTCTTGCCCTTTGCTCCATGTTATATTGCTGATCCATTAATTCCATCTCCTCGCAATTATCTACACTCATAAATAATAAGCTGCAGACAAGTACGATACCCAACAGGTAAAATTTCTTTGGCTCATTGGATCTGGTTTTATTTTTTCTCATTTTTTTCTCCCTTAATTTTTATAATACTATGCTTTTATGAATAATTCCAGTGATTGTATCCTTTATATCTTATCATGGTTTATAATGATGCATGGACTTTTCCCGAACTGAAGTTTTGGAAAAACCTGACCGATTAAATAATAAGGGAAATTAGATGAGAAATATCATCTTGCTATACCTTTTTATTGTTCCTCTGCTTTTTGCCCAGGAATCAGAAACAAGTGTTCCTGTAGCAGTTGCGGTTCAAACATCTGCCGAAATCGAAGAAGATGCTTCCCCGGAACTTGATATTGAAACGCTGCTTCGCAGCCGCATTGCCGAATTGTCCCGGGAATACCTTGGGGTTCCCTATAAAGCTGCCGGTGTCAGCCCCGAAGGTTTTGATTGTTCTGGTTTTGTTTATTTTATTTACAGGGAAGCCGCCGGGATGGATGTTTCACGTTCAACAACGGGAATATGGACCAGCGGGAAGAATGTTAGTTTGAACCAGGTTCGCCCCGGCGATATACTGGTGTTTACCACAGTCCGCGCCGGTGCAAGCCATGCGGGGATTGTGCTGGAAAACGGATCCAGCGGGGTCATCTTTATTCATGCTGCATCGCAGGGCTCCGAAACCGGTATAATCATTTCAAACATGAACGAAAGTTATTACAAGGCGCGGTTCATGGGCGCGCGTAATTATTTTTAACTTAACAATTGTATAGTAGTACTGTTTTTTACTATTTCTTATAGTTAGCTATGGATCGTGTAATAGAAATACTCGACACAACATTACGGGACGGCGCCCAGGGGGAAGGGCTTTCTTTTTCCGTTCTGGATAAGCTTAAGGTTGTCCGTGCGCTGGACGAATTGGGTATTGCCTGGATAGAAGCGGGAAACCCTGGAAGCAACCCAAAAGATAAAGAATTTTTTTCCCTTCTCCCCAAACTGGAGCGGGCAAAGCTCTGCGCTTTTGGTGTAACAAGAAAGCCCGGCAGTACATGTGACGGCGATGCTCAACTGCAGAATTTGCTTAAAGCGGAAACGGAAGCAGTTTCTGTTTTTGGAAAAAGCTGGGATTTACATGTAAAAAATGTACTTAGGGTGAGTGAAGAAGAAAGCCTTGCCATGATATTTGAAACAATCGAGTATCTTAAAACCAAAGGGCGTATGGTTTTTTTTGATGCGGAACATTTTTTTGACGGCTGGAAGTCAAACCCGGCTTATGCCCTTGGGACTCTGGAAGCTGCATATAAAGCTGGGGCGGACAGGATCATCCTTTGCGATACAAACGGCGGTTCCTTCCCCGATGAAATAAGCGCCGGGGTAACGGCAGCTTTTAACGGGTTAAAGGTAAACCAGGCAGCTTCCGGGTGGTCGGGTTTTGGCATTCATGCACATAACGATGCCGGCCTTGCCATTGCCGCTTCGATTGCTGCGGTAGAAGCGGGTTGTAGTCATGTGCAGGGGACGCTGATTGGGTTTGGAGAGCGCTGCGGCAATACGAGCCTTGCATCGTTAATTCCCAGCCTTCAGATTAAAAAAGGCTATTCCTGTATTCCGGAGGGTGCTCTTCCGCGGATTTCCGAGCTTACCCGCATGGTGGCAGAGGTTGCCAATATGCCCATACCTTCTACCATGCCCTATGTCGGCTCGTCGGCTTTTTCCCATAAAGGCGGGATGCACGGCGATGGGGTGCTTAAGGTAAACCGTTCTTTTGAGCATATCGACCCCATGCTGGTGGGCAACGACAGGCATTTTTTGATGAGCGAGGTGGGAGGCCGTTCCGCGGTTGCCGAGAAGGCGCGGAAAATCGACCCCTCAATCACGCGGGATCACCAGGCGGTAAAGGCAGTTGCGGAAAAAATTAAAACCATGGAAGCTTCCGGCTGGGCTTATGAAGGGGCCGATGCCAGCTTCGAGCTTCTTGTGCGGCGTGAATTGGGTTTAAACAGGCCGCTCTTTTCGCTGCTTGCCTATAGGGTAATGAGTGAGCATCCAACGGGCCAGTATATAGCCTGCTGCCATGCCTGGGTTAAAGTCTGGGTAGACGGCCAGGACGAGCTTGCAGCCGCAGAAGGGAACGGCCCTGTTCATGCCATGGACAATGCCCTGCGCCGGGCCTTGCAGCGCTTTTATCCCGTCCTGGAACAGGTGCGGCTTACCGACTACAAAGTCCGTGTTATTGACGGGGGAGCCGCTACCGCCGCAAAAGTCCGTGTCCTTATCGAATCATCGGACGGGCATCATTCCTGGACAACAGTCGGCGTATCGGATGACATTATCGATGCCAGCCGGAGCGCCCTGGTGGATTCCATTGAATATAAGCTGATTGAAGAATCGTAAAATTGGTAGTATACTGATTTTAACAAAGAAAAACTTTTATAGATTTTATTAAAAACCAAAAGGAGAATTGTTGGATCATGAAAATAGAAGAACTGAAACATGCCGGATTAAAAAAATGGGCTCTGGAAGCCGCTGCCCTTATGACCCCCGATGCAGTCGAAGTCTGCGATGGGACAAAGGCCGAATACGACAGGATGATTAAAATCCTGGTGGATGGCGGGCTTGCCACGCCGCTTAAAGCGAAACCCAACAGTTACCTGTTCCGTTCCGACCCTTCCGATGTTGCCCGTGTGGAAAACCGTACCTACATTGCCAGTAATGGCAAGGACGATGCCGGCCCGACCAATAACTGGATTGACCCGGCCGAGCTAAAAAAAATCATGACAGGGCTGTATACCGGTTGTATGAAGGGCCGTACCATGTATGTAATCCCTTTCTCAATGGGGCCGGTAGGTTCAGATATTGCTAAAATCGGCGTTGAAATTACCGACTCGCCGTATGTTGTCGCTAACATGCATATTATGACAAGGGTTGGAAGCAAAGTCCTCGACGTGCTGGGCAGCGATGGTTTTTATGTGCCGTGTTTCCATTCAGTCGGCAAGCCACTGGCTGCGGGTGAATCGGACAACGGCCTGTGGCCCTGTGCCCCCCTCGACAAAAAATATATTTCCCACTTCCCCGAAACCCGCGAGATTTGGTCCTACGGTTCGGGCTACGGCGGGAACGCACTCCTTGGCAAAAAATGCCTGGCACTGCGGATAGCCAGCGTACTGGCCCGCGACGAAGGCTGGCTTGCCGAACATATGCTGATTTTAAAAATCACCAACCCCGAAGGGAAAGTTAAGTACATTACCGGTGCGTTCCCTTCGGCCTGCGGCAAGACAAACCTCGCCATGCTTATCCCCACATTGCCGGGCTGGAAAGTCCAGACAGTTGGCGACGACATTGCCTGGATGAAGTTTGGCGCAGACGGCAGGTTGTATGCCATTAACCCCGAATCGGGCTTCTTTGGCGTTGCGCCGGGAACCAACGACGATTCCAATAAAAATGCGATGGAATCAATCAAAGAAAATTCAATTTTTACCAACTGCGGCCTTACCGAAGAAAGCGACATTTGGTGGGAACAGATAGGCCATGGCGCGCCTGGGAAGGAAATTATCGACTGGAAGGGAAATAAAAAACCTGCCCCCCAGAACGACAAAATTGTAAAGGGCGAAGAAATTGCCCACCCCAACGCGCGCTTTACCGCGCCGGCTGGCCAATGCCCGGTTATCGCCGATGAATGGGAAGACCCCAAAGGCGTACCGATCAGCGCGTTCCTTTTTGGCGGCCGCCGCCCCAAAACAATCCCCCTAATCAACCAGAGCAGGAGCTGGATACATGGCGTGTTTATGGGTTCAATTACCGGGTCGGAAATTACCGCCGCGGCGCTTGACCTTAAAGCCGGCACAATCCGCCGCGACCCGTTCGCCATGCTGCCCTTCTGCGGTTACCACATGGGCGACTATTTTAAACACTGGATTAAACTAGGCCAAAAAGCCGAGGCGGCGGGGAATACCGACAAACTGCCGAAGATCTTTTTCTGCAACTGGTTCCGCAAGGATAACGACGACAAGTTTATATGGCCCGGTTACGGCGAAAACAGCCGCGCCCTGGCATGGGTGTTCGACCGCTGCGACGGCAAGGACAACTGTGTGGAAACACCCATCGGCAACCTGCCAAAACCCGGCGCAATTGAACCGCCCGCCGGTGTAAGCGCCGAGGCAATGAAGGAACTCTGTTCGGTGGACATCGAAGGCTGGAAAAAGGAAATTGCCGATGTGCGGCAGAACCATTACCCGCAGTTCGGCGACAAGCTGCCTAAAGAACTATACGACGAACTGGATGCCATCGAAAAACGGTTAAACGGCTAAGCGGTTATACCAACCGCCATACTCAGCCATTCATCTCCATGGGCGCCAACCAGTTCCTGTTTTTTGCTGTTACATCTCTTTCTTATGGTTGTTATACTAATAGTATGATTAAGAAACTTTTAAACGCAAAAATTGCGGTTTTGCCTGTTTTGGCTCTGATTATTTTCTTTCCTTCATGCTCGGCAAAAATTAACGCCCAGCTCCAGCAGGGCGGATCCGGTACTGTACAATTACAGGCTAACCTTGAACCGAACATGACAGCCCTTATCCGCAGCTTTATGTCCATGGGCGGTGTCCAGCCCGGCACCCTGCTGGATGCGGCAGTGCTGAACCGTTCGCTTCAAGCTGCAAGCGGCATTTCCTCTGCGGCTCTGCGGAATACAGGCCCGGAAAAGGTTGAAGGTACAATAGGGGTAAGCCGTATAAATGATCTGCTGAATGCCGGGGCCAACCGTTTTGTTCAGTACGAAGCCGGTGCAGCATCCGGCAAGCTTGGAATACATCTGGATCGAAGCATTACCCCAAACCTGTTAATGCAGATTTACCCGGATGCGGTTGATTATCTTTCTGCCCTTATGGCGCCCGCTGCGACAGGGGAAGCGCTTACAAGGGCTAATTATCTCTCGCTGGTTGAATCAGTTTACGGCAAGGCTTTGGCGAATGAAATTGCCTCTTCGCGGGTTACAGCGGCTATTACCATGCCGGGGGCGGTTAAATCTGTTAAAGGCGGTACGTTCTCCGGCAGGGAAGCGCGGTTTGATATTGCGCTTGTTGATCTTCTTGTATTGGAACAGCCCCTGGACTACGAGATAATCTGGTAACTTCATCATAGAAGAACCATCGGTAATATTAAGTTTTCTTAAATTGACATTCCCTTGGGCTCTCCAAGGATTTCCGACCAGAGGACAGCCTGCTGCAGGGAGGGTAAATCCTTGAGCGAGAAGCCGGATGCCGGTGCAATTGATGAAACCCGGGCATTGTCATCCGCTGATACTTCAATTTTTGCGATATTTTCCGAAGAAATTTTAGGTTGACCAATGGATTCCGCTGCTTCGGGGAAGATGGGTTTGTAGCCACTGTGATGTGGCTGTTTTTTTGGCAATGGTTTATTTGGCTTCTTTACTGCAGTTGTCCTGGCAGCAGGGCGCCCTGAGACATGCTTTGTTTCTTGATTTTTTTGGGCATCCTGGATTTTTTTTATAAAATCACCTATCCCTTTGGCAGGCTTTTGCTGTTTTTTTCCAGCTTTATTTCTTGCACGAATAATGCGGAAAGCAATAATCAATGCAATTGGGATAAGTATTTGAATGTTTTCCAGGATGCCTCTCATAAACACGCCGCCTTCTTGCTATTTTGACGTCCCTATCGAAGACCTCATGTCTGTATCGGCCTGGATGTTTTTTAGCCTGTAGTAGTCCATTACTCCCAAATGGCCGTTCTTGAAAGCATCGGCAATGGCTAAAGGAATTTGCGCTTCTGCAAGTACTACTTTTGCGCGGTTTTCCTGGACAAGTGCAAGCATTTCCTGTTCCTGGGCCTGGGCTGCCGCACGACGTTTTTCCGCTTCTGCCTGGAAACGGCGCTTGTCCGCTTCGGCCTGATCTGCCTGGAGTTTTGCGCCGACGTTTTCCCCGACGTCAATGTCGGCAATGTCGATAGACAGAATTTCAAATGCGGTCCCCGCATCGAGGCCTTTTGTCAGTACGGTTTTGGAAATGGTGTCCGGGTTTTCCATTACCGCTTTATACGATTCGGAAGAGCCAATGGTTGTTACAATACCTTCGCCAACACGGGCAACGATTGTTTCTTCGGTTGCGCCGCCGACAAGCCGTTCAATATTGGAGCGTACAGTAACCCTCGCCTTGACGCAAAGCTGAATGCCGTCTTTTGCTACTGCATCGATTGTTACCTTCCCTTTTGATGAATCGGGGCAATCAATTACTTTTGGGTTTACACTTGTCCGTACCGCTTCCAGTACATCGCGTCCTGCCAGGTCGATTGCACAAGCCCGCTGGAATGGCAGGAGGATATTTGCTTTATTTGCCGCAACCATGGCAAGGCTTACTTTCATTACATTTCCCCGTGCAAGGAAATGTGTTTCCAGTAAATCGGACGAAACATCTATCCCTGCCTTTGAAAGCATGATGCGGGAATCGACGATTACGCTGGGGTTTACCTTCCGCAGCCACATCCCGACAATGCGGCCCATTCCAACATGGGCACCGGATAAAAGCGCCCTGAACCAGAGCCCAAAAAAACGGAAAAAGAGCATTAAAAAGCCTATGGCAATTAATCCGATTATTACCGCCAAAATTATTACGCCAATTGTTAAACTTCCCATCATACACTCCTTACAATAATATTATTTCCCTGTACTTTAATAACTTTTATTTCGGCTCCTTCATTAATAAAAGAACCGCCGGTTTCTACCTGGAAGGTTTCACCTTCAAATTCTGCTTTTCCGATTGGGCGCAGTACGGTAACGGCCTTGCCGGTTTTCCCGATTAGTTTCGAAAAATCCGATTCTATACTGCCATCGTTCTGCCAGCCGCCCCCTTCGCTTGCCGTTTGTTCAATTTGCGTGTTTAACGTTATCCGGTTAAACATCTTTGTTTTTGGCCCCATTAGGGCAAGAATTGCAATTCCGGTAATACCTGCAAGCAACCCTGCACATACTACAATAGCGTTACGTCCCATTAATGTCCATTCCCATTCCAAGCGCGGGATAACAAAATCCTGCATGGAAAGTATAAGGGACAGGGCGATTAGAACTAAACCTGATATGCCGACAACGCCAAAGCCCGGGATAAGGAAAATCTCCACCGCCAAAAGGCCAATTCCCAGAATAAAGAGAATAATCTCCAAAGAGCCGACGCGCCCCAGCATAAAGCTTGCCCCGAATACCAAAACAAAACATATTATCGCTATTGTTCCTGGTATACCGAACCCGGGGCTTTGCAGTTCCATGAAGATCATTACAAGGCCGACAAGTATCAATAAGCCCTGTACAGCGCCCGATACCAAAAATGAGATTACCGAATCCCATGCGCTTGGGACGCTTTCTTCCAATACCAATGCAGCATTTAAGTGATCCAGCAATTCTTCCCGGTCATCTGCCAGGCCGCGAGTAAGGCCAAGATGGTATGCTTCCCCTGCAGTAAGCGAAAGCAGTTTCCCAACAGGGGAGATTATCCCTACCCTTCGTATTTCCTGCGGGGTTCCCGCTTCTCCCGGTTTTAATGATTCAAGCTTTTCCAGTTCCTGGAGTGTCAGCGCTTTTACAACGCCGTCAACTTCCGCTTCCCACAGCTCGACATCGTAATCAACCATCGCATTGGCAATTCCTTTGGGGTGGCCGTTTTTTTCCGCCAGTGCGGCAATTTGCGAACGGACTGCGGATACTGTTTTTTCGCCGGTGCCTTCTGTCTTGCCGTCTGCCCCAATAGTAACCGGTGCCGCCGCCCCCATGGATGTGCCGTTTGCCATGTAAATCTGCGAACAGGAGAGCGCGATAAGCGCCCCCGCAGACCAGCTAACCCCCATGGAAGTCTCGGTATTGCGGATCCAGGCGACAGTTGTCGCTTTTTTAATGGACATGATAAATGAAGTGATCTGCAGCGCCGAATCGACACGGCCCCCAAAGGTATCAATTTCAAAAACCAGATAATTGGCGCCCTCGTCCAGCGCCCTGCGGGCTTCCCGGCGTACAAACGTAACCATGGACGGTTCAATATCGCCAACAATGGGAATGATCCAGGCAGTAGTATTTATTGCAATATCGTTTGTTTCCTGAGCCAGTGTATCTGCAGTTGCAACGGTTAGCAATAAAACAGGGATAGCCCAGAAAAGGGGGCGGAGGTTTTTCATGTATATAGTTTACAGGGTAAAATCATTCTTGTCCATTCAACTTTGTTTCGCTACCATAGTATAGTATAAACAGAAGGAAGCAGCTTAATGAACAAACAAGCCCTAAGGGCGGACATACTACTTTTGATTACAGCAGGGCTCTGGGGTTTTGGTTTTGTGGCGCAATCCAGCGGTATGGATTATGTTGGACCGTTTACCTTTAACGCCCTGCGTTTTCCTTTGGGGAGCCTTTCCCTTGTACCGCTAGTTTTGTTTTTTAAAGCAAAAGGTCTTACTTCCACGCCGCATAATACCAGATGGCTTACCCAGATAAAAATGACTTTAATCGCAGGAACAGTATTGTTTGTTGCTGTTATGTTTCAGCAAATAGGGATGATCTTTACGACGGTTGGAAACGCCGGGTTTATAACCGGTTTTTATGTGGTGCTTACGCCGGTGTTTGGGATTTTTATAAGAAAGAAAACCGGACTGCCGACATGGATTGGGATGGTTTTTGCGCTTGTAGGGCTTTATTTTATTTTTGCTGCGGGGAATTTATCTTCGATTAACCCAGGTGATTTAATTATTTTGGTAAGCGCAGCTTTTTGGGCTGTTCATATTTTGGTGATTGATTATCTGGTACAGAAAATTGATCCTCTGGTTCTTTCGTTAGGGCAATTTTCCTGGTGCGGGATCTTTTCGATAATTGCTGCGTTTACCCTGGAGCCTTTTATTGGAAACTGGGCCCGCCAGTTGTCTGTGCATTTGGCAGGGGGTTTTTCTGTACATCAGTGGACACCATTTTCCGAAATGATTGCCCTAATTACAGGCGGACGTTTTCTTTTGCACCCCGTATCCGGCGCCGTGATCCCAATCCTTTACGGCGGCCTTGCTTCGGTAGGTATTGCCTATACCCTGCAGGTTGTCGCGCAAAAAGACGCGCCGCCCGCCCACGCCACAATTATCCTGTGCCTGGAAGGCTGCTTTGCTGCGGCTGGCGGCATATTGCTGCGAAACGAAAAACCCGGTTCGTATACCATACTTGGTTTTTGCTTTATGCTCCTTGCCATGTTTATAACGCAGTGGGATGTAATTGGGAAGAAAAATTCAAAAAAATAATATTTGAGGAGATATTAACTTTATGAAAGCAATAAAATGTTTACAATATGGAAATCCGGAAGTCCTTAAAATGGTGGAAATAGACAAGCCAAAACCAAAAGATAATGAAATTTTAATTAAAAATTATGCTACAACAGTTACAGTTGCCGATTGCAGGGTAAGGGGCTTTAATGTCCCTGCTTCTTTCTGGCTTCCTGCAAGGTTATTTTTGGGTATATCAAAACCAAGGAAACAAATTCTTGGTAATGAATTATCCGGGGTAATTGAAGAAGTTGGAAAAAATGTTTCAAAGTTTAAAACAGGCGATAAGGTTTTTGCTTTTACTTCCAAAAATATGGGGGCGTACGCAGAATATATTTGCCTGGATGAAAATAGATGCATTGCCCTAAAACCAAAAAAATTAAGTTTTGGGCAGTCTGCTGCTTTGTCTTTTGGAGGAATTACCGCGTTATATTTTTTGGAAAAATGTAAAATAAAAAATGGGGAAAAGATATTAATTTACGGGGCATCTGGAAGTGTTGGGACTTCTGCTGTGCAGCTTGCAAAACATTTTGGAGCAAATGTTACCGGAGTCTGCAGTACAGAAAACATGGAATTGGTAAAAAAAACAGGCGCTCATAATGTAATTGATTATACAAAAACAGATTTATCGGATATCAAGGAAGAATATGATATATTTTTTGATGCCGTCGGTAAAGCCGATATTCCAAAAAGTATTAAGCTGCTAAAACCATACGGCCGTTATGTACATATTGTCGCCGATCCTTTTACTATTTTAAAAATTAAATCAATATTGTCCAAAAAGAATATTGAAATAATTGGGGGTAGTTATAATGCCAATGTTGAACAAATTAATTGCATAAAAAAATTTGCCGATGATGGTTTTTTTGTACCGGTAATCGACAAACAATTTGATTTTACCAAAATTGCTCTGGCTCATGAATATGTTGATAAAGGCCATAAAAAAGGGAATGTAATAATAAATATTGCAAATATCTAGTGCATGGCAACGCCCGGCAGCGGCCTTAGTGTTTTATAACGCAGGTATTTAAAAGGGTGGATGTCCATGGCGTTGGGCATCCATCCTTCTATTTCTTCTGTGTCTATTATATTAAGTGCAGGGCTGTTGCAAAGCGGAAGGACTGCCCCGCGATCAATCAGCATTTGTTCTGCTTCTGCCAGTGTTCTAAAGCGGGTAAGGCCGTCTTCGTACATGGAACGTTCCATTAACTCTTCAAAATCGTCGTCGTCATGCAGTGCGTCATTAAGGTTTGAATCACGCCGCCACATCTGCAAAAATGTGTAGGGGTCTGCAAAATCACCAATCCAGGAAACAGAACCAATGGTATAGTTTTCCTGTTTAAGGGAATCGAAATACCTGTTAAAGGGAACAACGTCAACTTTTACGGGGATTCCAAGATTCATCCATGCAGCGGCCATAAGCATGGCAATACGGTCTGCATCTTCCGATGGGGTAATACGGATTACAATTTCCGGCAGACCAACTCCTTTGGGGTGTCCAGCTTCTTCCAGAAGTTTTTTGGCTTCTTCGGTATCCCCCGTTTCGATGCCGTCAATTTCGGGGTACCCGGAAATTGGGTAAATTAGAGTCTTGGTTGGGAGGTAATACGTTTCCCGCATTTCTCCCCATGGCAAAGCCAGGGAAAGGGCGCGTCGTACACGGTAATCCTTGTAGGGGCCAATGGAACGTATATAGTAATAGTGAGTCGCGAACATTGGGTTTACCAGTATGCCACTTTTGTCGTTTAACGCATCAAGGTCTACAGCTCCTGCAATCCACCGTGCTTCGCCAGAATTCCACAATGCTGCGGAATCCTCACCGTCATCGACCAGATAAATTTTAAGCTTTTCCAGGGAAACACGATCCGCATCCCAGTAGAGGTTATTTTTTACCATATAGATATTTTTTGATGTAATATTTGTTATGTAAAAAGGGCCGTTGGAAACCGGGGCAGCCCAGTTGTCGATCCTGAGCATGGAAGGGTGAATGGGGCTGAATGAATGGTGGCATAACATGCTGGGGAAAAAAGATGCCGGTGCGTTAAGGCGGACAATTAAGGTGTTATCTCCGTCTACGCTTATTCCGACACTGGAAGGGTCTTTATTGTTCCCCAGCCTGTAATCTTTTGCGCCTTCTATAATATCGAAAAGCGATGAATACGGGGTTTCGTCCTGCGGGTCAATCATGGAAAGCCATGCCGCCCGGAAATCCTGTGCGCGCAGTGGGTCGCCGTTCCAGTAACGTGCATTTTGCCGTATGGTAAAAGTCCAGACTTTTTTGTCTTCGGAAAGTACCCAGGCCGAAGCGGCTGCCGGGACCGGCGAAAGGGTAATGGGGTTGTAGGAAAAAAGCCCTTCGTAGATTGCGGTATAAATTTGTGCTTCGCTGGCCAAAAAAGATTTCCGGAAATCCAGTTCAATACCTTGAGCATCACCTGAGATTACAACAGTCAATTCTGTACGGTCAAAAAGTTCCGGCCTTGGTATACTGGTTTTTTCCGGCGGGGCATATTTAGGCAGGGGAAAAATTTTCCTTCCGCCGTCCAACAGCGGTTTTGCCGGCGTTTCCTGCGAAAAAAGGACACTAGCCGAAAGAAGGCCAAAAAAAATGCATAGAACAGTATGGCTATGCGGTAGTTTATTAAGTTTCATAGCTAATTATAGCTTTTTTTAGGGAGTAGGGTTAACCCCAAGACGTTTAAGCTGCTCTTCTTCTTCAACCTGGGCGCTGTATTCAAAACGTTTTTGGTTGGCTTTTATAATTGCGTTTTTTATGGTCCCCAGTTCCGGTTTAATACCTTTTACCTTATCTTTACTTTCTCTGGGGGCATCTGCTTTAAAATATTCGTCAAGGCCGGTTAGGGTTTTATGGAGGTTTTGTGCATCGCGGACAGATTTTTCTAAAATACCAACAAGTTGTTTTTCGTCCATTGTCTCCAGCTTGGATGAATTCCTTACATTAAAGGAATTATATGATTTAAGCCGTTTCTCCAGATCTGAACAGAAAATATTAAAGTTGACCTTTTCCTTAACTGCAGACCCTTTTACCGGATCGATGTACTCTATCTCGTAAATTACCGGCTCTGGCTCTTTGTTAAGCATCTGCCGGATTATTTCCCTGAATTTTTCGCCGAAAGTAAGCTTGCGGTTCTGAAAAAGCAGGTTGTTTTCTTCCAGACGGGGGATAATATCTCCAAGGGCAACGCCAACAGAACTTATAATAAACAAGCCGTCCATTAGTGTAATTCTAAAATCCACTTTCTTTTTAACGGCTTTTGGTTTTTCTTCCGGTATAGCCAGTTGTTTTAATATGGCTTTTTGCAGTTGATCCCCTGCAGGGGTATAATCTTCCTTGATCAGCTCTTCGATTAAATCGGGAAAAAAAGCTTTTCCCGGCATGGCGGCAGAAAATTTTTTCTTAATATTATCTGCCGACACATCATTCATTTTACTGGTAATAAGCTGCCTAATCTTTAGCTTATAGGATTCTTTGTTAAAGCTTGTGGCAACTTTAAGGTAGCCCATGATATTGGCAGTAGCCTGTTTTAGTTTGGAGATAGATTCGTTAATCACATTAACAGAAAATGTCTCCAGGCCCTGTCTGGCGGTATTTATTAAATCGTAGACGACCTTTGTTGTAGAGCTTTGAGTATCTGCGGTAAAATGGGCCCAGTCTATGTACTTTACCAAAGCGAGGATACGTTTAATGTTATCCATGGTTAAAAAATCTATGCTGAACTGAAAAAAGTTTACCAGATAGTCCAGCTGGTTGTCGTAGGCGGAAAGGTTCATGGTAAGCTGATCTTTTCTGTCCCCTTCGGAAAGGATTGGCTTGGGGACTTTGATTTCCCCCATTTTTGCTTCCTGTTTGTAGGGATCCTCGTTTATCAGCTTTTTCTGGATCATCATTTTGTAGAGCGAAGTGAATGAAGTGTGAAAAGACCGGAATTCTTCTTTAAATTTAAGGAATTCGGTTTTTTCCAGCCAGTTGCCGTAGGAATTTAGGGCTGTTTCCAATGTATTTAAATATTCTGCTCGATCCATATTTTGTTAATTATCGGCGTATATTGGTTAATAGTCCAGCTTTTTCAACTTGATAACTTCTATAAGCTGCCAGATTAAGTAGTTTGGTCAATTATTATCATCGTCGTCCTCGATTATTGATCCTTCTACCGCAGATTCAAATTCCCAGCTTCTGCCCCTAACATCTGCCAAAAACCCTTTGCCCTGAATGGTTGTACCGTTTGAACGGTTAAGGGATACCGATCCCGGGGCTTTTAGGGTCTTTTCTTCGTTCTGCCAGGATACTTCTTCTGTTTCCAGAGAAAAATCTTCGGAAACTACTTCCAAAGAAACGCCCCCCCTCATATAAAAATTATTGGTATCGGTCTCCATCTGCGCCAGGCCGGCTTTTCCACGGGCATTTATGCCGGGTATTTCTGCTTGCCCTACGGGAGCGGGGTTGTACTGTTCAAAGGTAAAAATATCCAGTTCCATGGTATGTTTTGCCTCGTATTGCCGGATTTCCTCCGCTTGTACCCGGATCTCCGGGCTGCCGTTTTTTATACGGACATATTCTGCATTTTCCATAACCATGTTTGGCTCATCATCGTTCGGCTGGTAAGTATCGTAGGCAAATGAGCAAGCCATTATTGCAAGTGAACATAGAAGTATATAACAGGCAGCTGGCCAATTTTTAAGATTCAAATTTTCCTCTTTGTATTTTATTATACCCTTTTTTTGGCTGCCGCAATAAAGTCCCTAAAGAGCGGATGGGCGGCTGTCGGTTTGGACTTAAATTCCGGGTGGAACATTACCCCAAGGCCCCAGGGATGATCGGGCCATTCAACACAGTCTACCAGGGCTTTGTCTGGCGAAAAGGCAGTCAGCTTAAGCCCCGACTCTGCCATTTCCTTACGGTAAACATTGGAAAACTCATAGCGGTGGCGGTGCCGTTCGGATATTTTTTCTTTTCCATAGGCCGAAAAAATGCGGGTGTTTGGTTCGGCCACGCTGTCGGATTTCCCTTTTCTCATTATGCCGCCGTAGTTTTTTACATCATCCTGGTCTTCCAAAAGGCTTATAACCGGGTGCTTTGTGTCCTGGTTAAATTCTGTTGAGTCGGCATCTTCCCAGCCGATTATATTTTTCCCCCAGTCAATTACCATAACCTGCATTCCCAGGCATATCCCAAAGAAGGGGATTTTATTTTCCCTGGCCCAGCGGGCAGCATGAACCATCCCGTTAATGCCCCTGTCGCCGCCGGGTATTAGTATCCCGTCCAGCTTATAGTCTTCCAGGATTTTTTTTGTTTTGTCGCTGTCTTCCAACGGGGAGGAATCGATTTTTACCAGATCTACATGAACGGCATTTTCCAGCCCCCCGTGGAAAAGCGCTTCGTAAAGCGATTTATACGCATCGTGGAGCTCCATGTATTTCCCCACAATGCCTATCCGTACAGTTCCATGCTGGGCCTTGAATTTTTCCATGACGGAATTCCACGGTTTAATGTTCGCATGGCGGCTTTCCACGCCAAGTTTACGGAGTACTACCTGGTCGAGGTGTTGGCCAAAGAACATAAGCGGAATTTCATAAATTGTCGAATCGACATTTGGGCAGGAAAAAACAGCCTCGTTTTCTACATTGCAGAACAGGGCTATTTTTTTGCGGTTTGGTTCGTCCAGCATGGAGGAAGCCCGGCAAATCAGTATGTCCGGCTGTATCCCCATTTCCTGCATTGCCTTGACCGAATGCTGGGTAGGCTTTGTTTTTAGTTCCCCCCTGCCAACTTCGGGGATAAGCGTTAAATGAACCGATATGGCATTGCTTTTGCCCAGTTCGTGGATCATCTGCCGGGCAGCTTCCAGGAAGGGGATTGATTCGATGTCGCCGACGGTGCCGCCAATTTCCACAATAACTACATCGGTGTCGGCTGATTCCCTGGCTGCAGCTGTTATACGGTTCTTTATTTCGTCGGTAATATGGGGGATAACCTGGACACAGCGCCCGTTATAGTGGCCTTCCCGTTCCTTTCGGATAACCATATTGTAAACCTGGCCCGTTGTAATGGAATTTGCCTGGGAAAGGGGGTTAGAGGTAAAACGGGCATAATTCCCCAAATCAAGGTCGGTTTCTGCCCCGTCATCTGTTACATACGCCTCTCCATGAACATAAGGGCTCATGGTGCCTGCATCAACGTTGATATATGGATCGCATTTTACCATACATACGTTAAGTCCGCGCCCTTCCAAAAGAGCCCCCAGAGAAGATGCCGCAACACCCTTCCCAAGGCTGGAACATACGCCGCCAGAGACAAAAATATACTTGTTCATGTAAAAGGATTATATTATAATTGACAGAGTTTAATCCAGCCCTTACACTAAATTAATAATGAGTGATGTTTTTTTTACAGATGCTGATTTTGACGCTTATAGGAACCTTATCTATAACGAAAGCGGCATCCACTTTACAGCTACAAACCGGTCTATCCTGGAAAGCAGGCTTAAAGAGCAGTTAAGAAACAAGTCCATTCCCGATGTTAAAACCTACTTTAATACCATTTCCGGGGACAAGGAAGAGCTAAAAAGGTTTTTGGACTCGATCACCACAAACCTGACCCGTTTTTTCCGGAACCAGGCGCATTTTGATGCATTACAGCATCATGTTATTCCGGAATTGATGAAAGCAAAAGCCGGTAGCACCACCATAAAGATTTGGAGTGCCGGCTGTTCTACCGGGGAAGAACCGTATACCATCGCCATGCTATTAAGCGATATTCTGCCCCCAACATGGAAATTTGAGATACTCGCCAGCGATATCTCCCTTAAATGCCTTATGACCGGGAAAGAGGGTTTTTACGCAGATAACAGGATAGAAGGCATCCCGGAGAATTACCTAAAAAAGTATTTTGACAAGGTTGAAGGGGGCTATAAAGTCCATGCCGACATAATGTCAAAAATACGCTTTGACTACCACAATTTAAAGAACGATTCGGGGCAGCGCAACCTTGATGTGGTTTTTTGCCGTAATGTAATAATTTATTTTGACGAGGCTGCTCAGACAGCTGTCATTAACAGGTTCTGGGAAGCAATGGCCAGCAAATCGTTCCTGTTTATTGGCCATTCAGAATCCCTCTTTGGGATGGATACAAAGTTTGAATTTTTAAAAACACAATGGGCTACTTTATATAAAAAATCTGTTTAGGGGAACAATTGTGGCTGACGAAATATCTGTTTTAATAGTTGATGATTCAGCGTTAATGCGAAACCTTATCGGCAAAATGATCGAAGCTACTCCGGGGCTTGCAGTTGCAGAAAAGGCAATGAATGGTATATTTGCCCTTCAAAAAATACCCCGTGTTGAACCGGATGTAATATGCCTCGACCTTGAAATGCCGGAAATGAACGGTATTGAGTTTTTAAAGGAACGGAGGCAGCAGGGGATTGAAATTCCGGTAATTATACTTTCTTCCATTGCAGAAAAGGGCGCCACTATTACCATGGAAGCACTTTCCCTTGGCGCCAGTGATTTTGTTCAAAAACCTTCCGGTTCCATTTCCGAAGATATCCATACAGTTGCCGATCATTTAACCAGCCTTTTAATTGCTTATGGCGGCCAGTACCGCAGGGCAAAGGGCAAAAAAGTCCTTAGCCATGATGAGTATATAAAGAAAGCCGAGACCGACGAGAAGGCAATAAAAAAACAGGCTACTGTGACTTTTGGTCTTTTTGGCGGTCCTGCCAAAGTTGAGCCGGTAGCTCCGCCAAAACCGGTACGCAGCCCCGGGAATACAGAAATAATTGCTATCGGCATTTCTACCGGCGGGCCAGATGCCCTTAGGGTTGTTTTTTCGCAGTTGGATAAGGATTTAAAACAGCCCATTCTGGTTGTTCAGCATATGCCACCGGGTTTTACCATGGAATTTGCCAAAAGCCTTGACCGTGTTTGCCCCCTAAACGTAAAAGAAGCTGCCGAAGGCGATATTGTTACTCCCGGCTGGGCCTATATTGCCCAGGGAAACAAACACCTTGAAGTTGAAAAGAAAGGCGGTTCTTCGATTATTCACCTTACTGATTCTCCCCAGGTTAGCGGCCACCGGCCTTCTGCAGATGTGCTTTTTGCTTCTGTTGCCATGGCTTATACCAACCATGTACTGGGAGTGATCATGACCGGCATGGGACGCGACGGCGCCCAGCAGCTTGGTACGGTGTTTAAGGAAGGCGGGATGACGTTAGGCCAGGATGAAAAATCTGCCATTGTATACGGTATGCCGCGGGTCGCCTTTGAACTTGGCCATGTTATGGAGCAGGTGTCTCTGGAAAACATGGCCAGACGAATTTGTGATGTTGCAAAAACCAGCCGCTAAATCGGGTTTTTTGCCGCCTAACGTTTAAAGTATACCGTACCGCTGGCAGTAACAATGCTCTTTTTGTCATTATGCATATACCAGGTCCAGGTATCGGTATCCCCTACTTCTATCCACCATCCTCCCGTCATTTTTTCCATTTTTGCGGTAATGGTATATCCTTTTGGGTATTCGCCGCGGTCGGATTGAGAATTTTCTACATATTCCCATTTACTGATCCTTGCCGTAAAACCTGTGTTGTCTCCGGGCATGTATGCTACAAGTGTTTCGCCGGAAATGGTATAGAAAATGTTGTTTTTTGGATAATGCCAGGTTCCAAAGAAAGTTTTCTGAAAATCATCGTATTGGGATGTCGATAATGTCAGACAACCAGAAGAACTTAAACCAATCAGCAATACAATTAAAACCAGGTACATTCTTTGCTTTTTCATGCAATTCTCCTCCATAGTAGATCCATGGGGCTGGACAAGAAGTAACTGTCAACTTGTTGACGCACATTCCTGGGCAGCCCCAATTTTTTAGCCAAAATGCCTTTTGCGTAAACCGCGGAAACCTGCACAATGGCGCGCTTCGTCTCTTGCCATTTCATGGACTGTATCGTGAATGGCATCCAGCCCTTTTTCTTTGGCGCGTTTTGCAATGTCTGTTTTGCCGGCGCAGGCGCCAAATTCTGCTTCGATGCGCAGATCAAGATTTTTCCTGGTACTATCGGTTACTACTTCACCAAGAAGTTCGGCAAATTTTGCTGCATGTTCTGCTTCTTCAAAAGCATAACGCTGGTATGCTTCGGCAACTTCCGGATACCCTTCCCTTTCTGCTACACGGGCCATGGCAAGGTACATACCAACTTCGCAGCACTCACCGTTAAAGTGAGCCTGTAAATCCTTGATAATATCGGCATCGACACCCTTTGCAACACCCAGTACATGTTCAGCAGCAAAAGTTGCCCCTGCTTCCTGTTTGCTGAATTTGGAAGCCGGTGCTTTGCACTGGGGGCATTCTGCTGGGGGGTTATCGCCTTCGTAAACATAACCGCAAACCTGACAAACCCATTTCATAATTTTCTCCTTCTAAAAATATTATTTTTACAGCGGCATAAGCCGGTGTTTTCCATTATTTTGCAGTTTTGAATTAGCATGTGTATTTTATACTGCGGGAAGTTAATAACTGCCCTGCAATCAGAATATAGCATATATACAAATGACACAATGGTATGTTAAGTCAATTGAGCCATTTTCAAAAACTGAAGTTTTGAAAAAGCCTCAATTCCTTCTTAGTTCATCTGCTTTTTTTTGGGCTGCAGCCAGGGCAGCCTCTGCCTGTTTTTCGCCTTCCTGTTCCAGTTTTACGGCATTTGCTTCACCTTCGCTGCGCAGTTTGTCTGCGGCTGCTTTGGCCAGCCTTATTTCTATGGCGCTCTTTCCTGCAGCATCGCTTTCCAGTTTGTCTGCTGCTGTGTTGGCTTCCCGTCGTACCCTGTCGGCAGCCTGTTTTGCACCACTGCGAATATTGTCCGCCTGTTTTTCCGCTTCCGCCATTATTGCATCTATCTGGCGGTTTATCTCTTCGTTAACCTGGGTTCTTACTTCATCAACCTTTTGGGTTACCGTTTCTGTTACCTGAACTTTAGCGGCATCAAGAATTGTACCGGCCATGTCGGCAACGCTAAGATGGATGTCGGGGTTTCTGGCATTCCCCCCAATCAACCCTGTAACCTTGATCTCGTTTATGCCTGAACCACCGGGTATTTTATTTAAAAGATCGGTTGCACCAGAGCCAATCGATGAAGTTGGTACAATGGCATCCATCCTGTAATGTAATGTTGTGTCTAGCCCTATATCCCCGGAGATTTCTACTTTGGCCGGCGGCATGTTCATTACTATTGGGTCATTTATCCACAACCGCCCGTCTTTTATTTCGAAGCCTATATCAATATTTCCGGGAGCGGGGGTACGCCACTTTTCGTTTTTTAACAAGTCTGCCATTGCCCCAAAAAGTTTTGAATTGCGTATTTCCAGATTCTGTGTCTGCAGCCTGCCTTTTGAATCAACTGTATCCAGTACCGGAGAAAGGTGTTCGTCGAGTATGCTGTGCAGAGTTAATGCGGCTGACACCTTTCCAACATAGTTCTGCGGTTCCGGCAGGATTTTTTCGATCATGGAAAATGATGCAACTGCGGAACTTATGTCAAATTGACGTATATTCAAATCAAAATCCACAAAGGGGGTTTTTATATTCTGAGTGTTGTAATCGCCGTTTATGGTCATTGTTCCTTCCAGAAGGTTCATTCTTAGGTTCTGCAGTACCACTGCTCCGTCCCGCACCAATACCACACCGGTTGTATCCGTTATATCCAGTTTGTCAAAAAGGATATTCCCGATATTTACCGTCATTGTAAAGTCAATATTTTTGGGGACTTCTATTACGCTTAATGGGGCAGAATCTTCTTCCGCTGCGGCAGTTTCTGCCGCTTCGCCGCCCATAAATTCGTTTAGGTCGATTGTATTTGAATTAAGCGCAATTGTTCCCTTTATGGTTTCATTTCTGAAAATATAAGGTATAAAGTTTTCGAGTGAACCGTTCATCTTTATATCCGAGCGTCCTATTACCGCATCGAAACTGGTTAGTTCTGCCTTTCGCGGCGTAAAATGAAGCTGAACACTTCTAACGTTTACACTCTGCGGCAAATCGGGGCTTTCATAAATAAAGCCACTTAATTTTAGATGCCCGTCTGCCTGGAAATCTTCGTACCGTTCATTTTCCAGCATGGACATTGTTCCGGCAATCGAAATATCGCATTCCAGTAAGCCGTTCAGTTTAATATCATCCAAAGGGACAATATCTGCCACCGAATTTAAATCAATTTTTCCTGCCAGTCTTGCGGCTACCTGCATATCGCTTTCCGGTGTTTTTATATGAAGCTCCGCATTAAATGGGTTGCCCGCCATTACAAAGTTTAACTTTTCCACATCTGCCGTGGTGCGGTCAAATACTTCCCCGTCATAGTGCGCCTTTACGTCTATGTTGATATTTTCTACCGATTTGGGAAGGTCTGGGTAACTGAACATGGCATTTTCGACAGACAGGGCTATGTTGGCGCTTGGCATTGTTTTTTCGTTATATGTCCCTTTTATATCGCCGTTTAAAGAGAGGCTTCCGCTTGTCTTTAAACCCTCAAAGTCATTCATATAAATAACCGGAATAAGCGACAAGAGGCTTTTAAAATCGGTCTTTTCTGCTGCAAATACAATATCAAGATTAATGTCATCTCCCTGTAACCCTACAGAGCCGTCAAATTTCAGCACAATTTCATTCAGGTTGAACCTGTTGTCTTTAAGCCTAAAGAACATATTTTTTAGGTCGGCTGCTATTTCTGAAACAAACCCTGCACTTGCCTTGTTTGTAAAACGTATGCCGTCCATCCAGAAATCAATTCCGTCTGCCTTTAGTTCCAGTTTTAAATCCGCATTGTCCTGTGTCATATCTCCGCTTAAGATAAAGTTAAAGGGTTTAATTTCCGCTGTCATGTTATTTTGTTCATCGCGGTAGGTAATTTCCATATTGCGGATTTCAAATTTTTTTAATCCAACTTTAAATGCAGATGGGGCAGTGTCTTTTTTTTCTGTTGGAACCTCTTTTTCTTCGCCGGGTTTTATAATATCCCAGTTTGCGCGCCCGTCTTCCAGTATATGGCCATTAACATGCGCATTTTCCAGCAACACGGATTTTACTTCTATGTTCTTCATCTTTATTACGCTTAAAATATCCGCTGTTAAACTGAACTTGTCAAAAGCTACCAGGAGTTCGTCTTCGAAATCATCAATTCCGGTTACTTCCAAACCTTCCAGCGACAGGTAGGCATTCGGAAAATTACGGATAAACGAAAGTTTTAAGTCTGAAAATTCTACCTTTGCCAGCAGCATCTTGTTCAACTCTGTCTTTGCAAGCTCCATTAGTTGTTTTTTAAAGAGGAACGGGGTGATTAGTAAGATTATAATAACTGCCAATAAAACGCTTAAGGATATTAGCCCAATTTTTTTCCAAATTTTTGCATTTTTAAACATATTTTTATTTTTACCTCTGGTTTATTAATTATTTCATATTTTATCAATTTTACGTTCATTTGGGGAATAGCCAACCACTGCCTTTTTTGCTATAATAAAAACATGAATTCGGACTATTCTGCACAAAATATCCAGGTATTAAAGGGTCTGGAAGCAGTACGCAAGCGGCCGGGAATGTATATCGGGACAACCGGTATAGACGGGCTTCACCACCTTGTATACGAAGTGGTAGATAACTCTGTAGACGAAGCCATGCAGGGCCATTGCGACGAAATCCTTGTTGTGCTGGAAAAAGATGATATTGTCCGTGTAGAAGATAATGGCCGGGGTATCCCGGTAGATATACACCCCGGCGAGGGGGTAAGCGCCCTGGAGCTGGTTATGACCAAGCTCCATGCAGGCGGCAAATTCGACAAAAAATCCTACAAGGTTTCCGGCGGCCTCCACGGCGTTGGGGTCTCGGTGGTGAATGCCCTTTCGCTCTGGTGCGAGGCGTTTATCTTTACCGATGGCAAAGTTCACAGCCAGCGGTACAAACAGGGCATTGCCGAAGGGCCGACAGCAGAAGTCGATCCTGCAAACATTGGCGGCTGGGTACAAAGCGGCCTCCGGACTGGCGGAGGCGCAGCAGGTAATGCAGCTGCGGCAAACGATGGCGGCATAGCAACCATTGGCGCAGGCCGCCGCGGCACGGTAATACGATATAAGGCCGACAATACGATTTTTGAAACCTGCAGCCATAATTACGATATGCTCTCCAACCGGCTCCGTGAGCTGGCGTTCCTTAACAAGGGCCTTAAAATCACCATCCGCGACGAGCGGCTTACGACGCCCAAGTTTCATGAGTTTAAATTTGATGGCGGCGTAAAGAGTTTTGTCGAGTACCTTAACGAAAGCAAGACGGTCCTCCACAAGGAAGTAATCTACTTTGAAGGCAGCCGCGACGATCCCGCGCAGGGTACGGTGGAAGTGGAATGCGCCATCCAGTACAACGACGGTTTTAACGAGATAATGTATTCCTTTGTAAACGACATCAATACCAGGGAGGGGGGGACGCACCTGGTTGGTTTTAAATCGGCCCTTACCCGGACGCTGAACGAGTACCTAAAGAAGTCAAAACAGGCCAAAAAACTTGAGGAAGCCCTTACCGGGGACGATGTGCGGGAGGGCCTTACCGCGGTACTTTCCATAAAAGTGCCCAACCCCCAGTTCGAAGGCCAGACCAAGGGCAAGCTGGGCAATTCCGAAGTTAAAGGGATAGTCGAATCAATCGCCAATGAGCAGATGGAACTGTTTTTTGACCTCCACCCCGAAGTGATCAACAATATCATCGAAAAGTCCGTGCTGGCCGCAAGAGCCCGTATTGCCGCCCGCCAGGCCAGGGACGCCACACGGCGCAAAAACGCCATGGACAGCGCCGGCCTTCCCGGTAAGCTGGCCGACTGCTCGGAAAAAGACCCAAGCCTCTGCGAGCTTTTTATTGTAGAGGGCGACAGCGCGGGCGGCTCGGCAAAGGGCGGCCGCGACCGGAAGTACCAGGCGATACTTTCCCTTTTTGGGAAAATGCTTAATGTGGAAAAAACCCGCATAGAAAAAGTTGTAACAAACGAAAAGCTCCAGCCGATTATCGCCAGCATTGGCGCAGGCTGCGGCTCCGAGTTCGATACCGCAAAGATCCGTTACCACAAGATCATCATAATGGCCGATGCCGATGTTGACGGCTCCCATATAAGGACGCTGCTCCTTACTTTTTTCTACCGCTATATGACCGACCTGATAGAGCGTGGCCATGTGTACCTTGCCATGCCGCCGCTTTACAAGGTTAGTTACGAAAAGAAAACATTTTATGCCTACGACGATGCGGAAAAAGACCGCCTGCTTTCCGAGTCGGGACGTGACCCGGAGAAAGTTGCCGTGCAGCGTTACAAGGGCCTTGGCGAAATGAACCCCGATCAGCTTTGGGAAACCACCATGGATCCCGGAAGGCGCAACATTATTCAGGTTCATCTGGATGACGCAGTGGAAGCGGAACGAATCTTTAGTACCCTTATGGGGGAAAATGTTGCCCCCCGCCGTGAGTTTATAGAAGAAAATGCCCTGTTAGCCACACTTGATGTTTAGGAAAGAGCCATGAACCAAAATGGTAACAACAAAATCCCGGGCAGCCCCGGTATAAACCGGCAGGATCTTGAACGTCTGGCCGATATTCTTGGCATAGGTCTTTTTAAATTAAATTTACAAACCGGCGAAATAAGCCTTAACCCAAATACAACAAAACTTACCGGGCACGACCTTGAAGATTTGCCGACAACCGATCATACAAGAGATTCACTTATAGTCGAGGAAGACCGCGACCTGGTGAATAAATCGGTAGAGTCAATTATAAGCGGGCAGAATGACAACTACCGCATTGAATACCGGATGCGGCGAAGGGATTCAAGTATTGCCAGCTTGGAGGAAGCAGCATTTATTTCGGATTATACCGAAAAAGGTGATCCGCTGTGCCTGTCCGGAATGGCATTGGATTTAAGCCGCATTAAATGGGCAGAAGAAAAAACACGGAATATAGAGGCAGAGCTTAAACGCATAAACTCCGGCAGGGACAATCAATCGCTGGAAGAAGAAAACCGGCTGTTACGCGCGTCAATTTCCGCATCGGCAATGGTAATCGGCGGGTTCCACCAGGATTATGATACGGTCTTAATCCAGGCGCTTCAGATGCTTGGCGAAAGTGTTGATGCAAACTATGTTGGCTTTTGGCGCAATACCGAACGGGAAGGATCGATTTACTGCCACCTTAAGTATCACTGGACAACAAAGGCGCATACCGTCGGCGCAGAAAAAAATCAGGTGTATTTTGAATATGATGATTTACTTCCCGGTTGGAAAGAAAAACTCGCCGAAAATAGTTATGTAATTTGCGATGGGAACGGTGTTAGCGGCGAGTTTTTAAATACGTTTGATATGAAGGGCGCGAAAAATATTTTACTTGCCCCGTTTTATCTGCACGGCGGTTTTTGGGCAATGCTGGGAATTACCCGCGAAAAAAATATTCCGTTTACCGATTGTGAAGCAGAAGCATTAATGACAGGAACCAAAATTATCGCTTTTTCCATTTCGCGGAACGAAAGGTTCGGTAAAATCAATATGGATCGCGAAAAAGCGCTTGCAAACACCATGGCAAAGGGCGAGTTTTTATCGCGCATGAGCCACGAAATGCGTACACCGCTTAATGCGATAATCGGAATGACCAATATTGCTTTAAAGGAAAAAGATCACCCCAGAATAATGGAACATCTAAAAAAAGTGGAAGTATCTTCCCGCTTAATGCTTAATATAATTAACGATGTTCTGGATATGTCCAAGATCGAAGCTGGAAAACTTGAAATTGTTAAAGACCCGTTTGATTTTACAGCAATGCTCCGGAATGCCGAGAATATTGTCAGGGTAAAAATGGACGAAAAAGAACAGCGCTTTATTGTAAATTACGATAATTCCATGACAAAGTTTATAATAAGCGATGAACACAGGCTTTTACAGGTGATTGTTAACCTTTTAAACAATGCGATGAAATTTACCCCTAAAAAGGGAGAAGTCTCGCTGACTGCAATACAAAAGAAGGTAAATGACAGGCGTGTTAAAATCAGGGTTGAAGTACGCGACAGCGGTATTGGGCTAACTCTGGAGCAGCAGAAAAAACTGTTTACCGCATTTGAGCAGGCAGACGGCAGCATTACGCGCAAATACGGCGGTACCGGGCTTGGACTTGCTATTTGTAAAAAAATCCTTATTGCCCTTGGCGGCGATATTTGGGTAAGCAGCAAACCGGAAGAAGGCGCTTGTTTCTTTTTTGAACTGGAAGCCGATTTGGGTGATTCTTTGGAAAAGTCCAGGATGGTTATTTCTGCGAAAGCAGCAGAAGCTGCAAATGAAAATGTTCACAACTGGAAAAACCATACGATTATTCTGGCCGATGATGTTGATATTAACAGGGAAATAATAGAAATTATACTGGGTGAAACTGGTATAAAAATTATTAGTGTGGAAAACGGGCAGGAAGCTGTTGAAAAATATCTGGAAGGAAAAGAAAAGATAGATTTAATTTTAATGGATATACAAATGCCTGTTATGGACGGTCTTTCTGCTACAAAAGAGATTCGCACAATGAACGATCCTTATTCAAAAAAAGTCCCGATTATTGCAATGACAGCAAATGCATTTAAAGAAGATATAGATATTTGCATAGAAACCGGAATGAATGAGCATATTGCCAAACCAATTGCCATGGATGAATTTTTTTCCATAATGGAAAAATATTTAAAATAGTGCTATACTTAAGGCTGTTCCAAAACTTAAGTTTTTGGAACAAGCTCACTTTTAATAAAGCATCGCTGTGGAGGAAAAAATGAATAAAAAAGTATTAATGATTAATGGGAGTTTCAGGAAGAAGAACACCTATAATATTTTGATTCAGATTGCCGGGATTTTAAAGAAACATGAAATAGAAACTGAAATTATCAATTTATTTGACTATGAAATAACTGACTGTACCGGCTGCGACGAAATTTGTATAGGGAAGGGTGATTGCCGCATAAATGACGGTATGAACGAAATAATGCAAAAAATTCTGGAAAGCGACGGGCTGGTTTTTGGTTCGCCAGTCTATTTATTTGGTGTAAATTCCAGGTTTAAAACATTTGCCGACAGGTTAAATAAATGGTTTCATAAACCGGAACCTGCAGGAAAACCTGTACTTTTTGCAGCAACCACAACGGTAACGGGAATAAAGGAAACCATTCACTTTTTTGATCAATTTTCTACCGGGTTTGGAGCGCGCAAGGGCGGTTTTGTAACCAGGGTACATAAAACTTTAAATAAGCCTGTCGAAGAAAAAGAGATAGCCAGGTTTTTGGCTTTACTTAATACAGACAAAAAATATTACAGGCCGTCCATGAACGAAATTGTAATTTTTGAAGTGCTAAAAGTACTGGCGCTTAAATCAAGCGGTGCAGACAGAAAATTTTGGGAAGAAAAAAAATTACTGGACAAATTATATTACTATGACTGTAGAATGGGTATTTTTAAAAAGTTATTTTCCCGGATGATGTTTAAAATACTGTCAAAAGCTATGAACTAAGGAAAAAATTATTATCGATTATGGCTCAGGGAAAAAAAGCGGTATTTCTTGACATTGACGGAACCCTTATAACCATGGATAGCGGCCCTTTTGTGGATGATATTATGGAAATAGAGGCGGCAAAAAAACGCGGGCATTTATTCTTTTTCAGCACTGGGCGCAGTTATGCTTTTGTACCCGGGGTTTTAAAAAAAGCCCCATGGGTAGACGGTTTTATCTGCGGGGCTGGCGCCCATGTTCTGCTGGCAGACAGCAACAGGAATTTTGTTACCCTTCATCATACATGGATTGCAGGCGAATTACTGCCTGTAATCTGCGAGCTCTACCTCCGGATTGGGAAGTGGTGCACTTTTGAAGGGGAAACCGAAGTATACGAGATAAAACGTGAACGGGGTTTCCGAAAAATTCAGAATAAAGATGATTTTAGTACCTGTTTTCCCGGGGCAGTGATCACCAAGATAACCACAGAAGGCTATATGACAGAAGAAGAAAAATCCGTTCTTGGGGAGAATTTTTCCCTGTTTCCCCAGGCCGAGTGGTCCGAAGGCATAATTAAGGGCGAAAGCAAATCAAAGGGTATGCAGGTAATTCTCGATGCAACCGGCATTCCGCGGGAAAACACCATAGCCATTGGAGACAGTGAAAACGATTTGGATATTATACAATACGCAAAAACCGGCATAGCCATGGGGAATGCCTGCACTAAATTAAAGGAAGCGGCAACCGCCGTTACCCTTCCATGCGGACAGGGCGGTGTTGCCAGGGCATTACAGGACTGGGCCCTGTAATAATTAATTATTGACTTTCATTTGAAATATGTTATAATGTTATGATTGCTTTTCACATAGTGTCATATTCAGGAGGTTTCAGATGCCAATCGCTATGATGCGGATAGATGACAGGCTGATTCATGGGCAGGTTGTTCTGGGATGGAGCAAAATGCTGAATGCCACCTATATTGTGGTTCCCGATGATGCCGCAGCTGCAGACCAGATGCAGGTAACAATGATGAAAGCGGCAACGCCGATAGGTGTAAGTTCTTCTATAGTCAGTATCGAAGATGGGGCGGCTCTGCTTAAGGGGCCGAAACTTTCCAGAGAAAAAGTAATTGTCGTTGTGCGCGGGCCAAAATCAGCCTGGGATTTAATAGATGCCGGTGTTGATGTAAAAAAAATTACCATTGGCAATATGCGCGGAGAAACCGGAAAAAAAAGAGTCACCAAAGAAGCCGCCGTTAACGAAGAAGAGTGGAATTATTTTAAAAAACTCGACAGTAAAGGAATAAGCCTGGTTGTCCAGTGGCTTCCCGGTGGAGATACAAAAAATTTAAATGATATTTTAAAAAAGCAGGATTTTAAAAGTCTATAAAAATATTTTTATAAAGGAGGAAATGTATGATAGCATTTCTTGTCGCTTTCGTAACCGGGTTTGCCTATTTTGGCAGGCGTTTTATGGGGGATCTGTACCTGGAACGGCCTATCATAATAGGTCCCATTGTGGGTCTTATCTGCGGAGATGTCCAAACCGGTTTGATTGTCGGCGGTACCATGGAATTAATTTTCATGGGCGCTGCCGATATCGGGGGTTCGGTACCGTCCAACTATGCTGTTGGAAGCGCACTTGGCACTTACTTTGCCATTGCATCCAGGCTGACCATTGAGCAAGCACTGGCAATCGCCATTCCTGCTGCGCTTCTTGGTTCGTTCTTTGAGCTTTTTGCCAAAACCATCGGCGTGTTCTTTGTAAACGCGGCAGAGAAAATGGCGGAAAAAGCAAATATCAAAGGTATAGCAGCATTGACACACCTGGGGAACATTGCCCATGCGCTGGCATACGCCCTGCCTGTATTTATTGCGGTGCAGATTGGCGCAGATATGGTAAGCAGTTTTATGGCAGGTGTCCCCGCCTGGCTTAACCTTGGTATTACCCTTGCAGGGAAAACGCTTCCTGCCCTGGGTTTTGCCCTGCTATTAAGCTCCCTGGCAACCAATAAATTAATACCTTTCTTCTTTATTGGTTTTGTCATTACTGTTTATACCGCTACCGGTGTTGTAGGAACAGCGATTCTTGCTGTCCTGGTTGCCATCGTCCTTATGACCTTCCGTTCCGACAATCCTTCCAGTGATGCCGATAATTCCGCTGCTGCCGGGGCACCGACGTCAAAATCTGTTCTATCACCGGCAGATGTAAAAACACTGTATTGGCGTTCGTTTGCCATTCAGTCGGCATTTAGTTTTGACCGTATGCAGGCCATGGGTTTTACCTGGGCTATGCTCCCCATCCTTAAAAGGGAATACGGGAATAACCAGACAGGGCTTGCCGATGCACTTAAACGGAACCTTGCGTTCTTTAATACCTTCCCCTGGCTTTCCAGTTCGCCAACAGTCCTTGCAACAGAAATGGAAGTTAAAAAAGCCAGAGGGGAAAACATTGACGGACAGGCCATTCAGGGTCTTAAGTCTGCCCTTATGGGTCCCCTTGCCGGCATTGGCGATTCAATGTTCCACGGAACAGCGCGCCCCATTATGGGCGGTATTTGCGCCAGCCTTGCGCTTACCGGAAATGTATCTGCACCCTTTATTTTCTTCTTTACACTGCTTGCGCTTCACCTGGTTGTCCGCTGGTGGGTTATGAAGCAGAGTATTACCATGGGCGACAGGATGTTTTCTGTATTTGCTTCCAGTTCTTTCCGGAACTTTATGGAAGGCGCGATGATCACCGGTCTTATGTCTGCCGGGGCGTTGGTTGCAACATGGCTTAACTTTGGCACCCCGCTTAGTTATGTAAAGGACGGTGCGACAGTTTCGCTGCAGAATATGTTTAACGGCATATTCCCAAAAATCCTGCCGCTTGGCCTTACCATGCTGGTGTTCTTCTTTGTAAGGAAAGGTGTTAAAACAACCTACATTATGCTTGGTATAATTATTGGCAGCCTTATCCTTGGCGCGTTAAAGATTCTTGGCTAGAAAAACGAGGTAGAAAATGGCACTGCCGGAATATATGATTAATGCATCTTCGCGCAAAACTCACCCTTACCATATGTGGGATGGAATCTGCGGTATAGAAAGTAACCTTAAAACGATCAGGGATACATACGAAAAAGATGATATTCCGGCAATAGCCAAAGAACTTGCAGCTAAAGAAAGAATTTACTTTATCGGCTGCGGGACCTCGCTCTACAACGGCATGGCGGCCCAGTTTGTCTTTAACCGAATTGCGGGAATGGATGTGTCGGCCGTCTATGCCCTTGAGTTTACCGAGTTCCCGCCGGTTAATCTGGGCAGGAGCGCCGTTATTGGGGTTTCCCATACCGGGGGGACCGCATCGGTAATTGGCGCCCTTAATGCGGCAAAGGCAGGCGGCGCTTACACGGTTGGTATTACCGATGTGGAAGGCTCCCCTATCTGCGCCGCCGTCGACGCTGTGCTGCCTGCATACGGAGGCAGGGAACCGGCGCTGCCAAAAACCCGCAGCTACCTTGCTGCGCTCTTAAAGATATATTACCTTGCCGCTTATGTTGCGCGCAGCAAGGGAAAAAACTGCGGCGATTTTCTTGACAGGCTGAGGGAGGTCCCGGAGAAAGCCGGGGCTTTTGTAAAGAAAACCGAAGAGCAAATAAAAGCTTTGGCGGAAAATCAATACAAGGCCATTTACTTTTTTGGTTCTGGTTTTAACCAGGGGTCGGTATACGAAGCGGCGCTGAAATTACAGGAAACTGCCCAGATTATCAGCGTCCCCTATGAGCTGGAAGAGGGGATGCACGGCCCCTGGGTAACGATGAACAAGGGGGATCTTGTTACGATCCTGCATTTTGACGGGCTATACCATAATAAGTCTCTGGAACTGATTAAGTCGTTAAGCCACATTGGCGTAGACCTTTTTGTTATTGGCAATGACAAATCATTTAACGAGCAGGTAAAATACAATTTCTTGATAGATGAAAAAGAAATAATGACACCATTTTACACGGTTCTGCCATTTTACCAGTTGGCGTATTTTTCCGCATTAAAGAAAGGCAACAACCCGGACTATATGCGTTTCGAAGAAGAACCTTACCTGCAAACCAGGCTTACTCTGCCGCGGTAGTTCTCTCCCACTGTCCGTCTGCAGCGGCTGAACGGAGGCAGGCGTGTACCAATGCCTGGGATTTTGCCGCTTCTTCGAAGGTGGGGGTTCCCGAAAATGGGGCGAGCCCCGCAGCCCAGTTTGCAATGTTCTTGATTGCAGCGGCATGACCATCGATAAAAGCGCCCATGCTTTGGCGGGAATCCGGGAGGATGGATTTTAGTTCGCTTTCATATTTGCCCGGTTTTCCTGGTAAACCAGGTTTCCTGTCTAAACCGGGTTTGCCGCTGCCTAAATTCTGCGCCCCACTGCCGCCTGCTTCATTCAGCGTGAGCTTGTTGAACCTTTCACCGTGGAGCAAAAGGCTCCCTCCTGTCCCGAATATTTCAAAGAAGCTTTCCCCCATGGAAGAAGCGCTAACTCTGGAACATTCCAGGATGCCTGGCACACTGTTTTCTGTTTCCAGATCGGCTTTAAGGTATTCGTCGGTATTGTTGGGGACAGATTCGCCGTTTCCTGTTATCCGGGTTTTATGTACAATACGGGAAACTGCGCGAAGCCTCATTATATTGCCCAAAAGGTAACGGGCAAGATCCAGAATATGAATGCCAAGATCCATCACAGCCCCGCCGCCGCTTTGGGTCAGATCCTGCCGCCAGGACATTGGTCTGGCTGCGCTTAAATACGAATGGTGAAAATGGCTTGCCCGGAAATGGATTGGCTCCCCTATTGCGCCTTCTTCGAGCATATCTTTCATCCTGCCTACCATGGGGCGGAAACGCATGGTAAGGGCGCACTGATTGGGCAGGCTTGTTTGTTTTGCCAGGGTGCAGAGTTTGTCTGCTTCCGCCTGTTCGTGGCAGAGCGGCTTTTCGCAATAGACCGCCTTTCCCACTATTAATCCCGCTTCCGCCGCCTTAAAGTGCAGGTTGTTGGGGGTACAGATGTCCAGAACTTTAACTTCCGTGTCGGCAAGCAGGTCTTCCATAGAACTGTAAATTTTTTCAAAGGGTAAACCTGCACAGGTACCTGGCCGCCGGGTTAGCACCGCGCGGGGTTTTGCGTTAACACCGTTACCGGAAGCATCGTGCGGATGCAGTGCGAGGTTTGCCTGGATGGCGGCAAGGTGTGTACGGCCGATTGTCCCAAAACCTGCAAGGCCGAAACCGATTAGTTTTTCCATATATTCCTCACTTTTTCCTTTGCGGGTTAAAATTGGCGCTGTTAAAAAACCGTAAGTACATCTTTTAATTCGGGAAACTGTTCCAGGAGTTTTTCTTTTGCCTTTACGTTATGATCGTCATTGCCGTCCAAGTTGGCGCTGCGCCTTATAAGCGGTTCGAATCCATGGGAGATCATTGTTTCCACAATCCCGCAAACCAGGCATTCGATAATCATAACGCCCAGAATGGTTGATGTTGGCGCCATATTGTAATCCCTGCCGGGTACGGGGACAATGGCGTCACCGATTGGCCCGCAGGTATCCAGCACCGTATCGCAAAGTTCGTAAAGTTTTTTCCCGCTCTTTTCCCTTGACCCAACGCCCTTGCTGTGATTTAAATTGGTCAACGCTATTGTATAAATCCCCATATTCCGGGCAAGCTCGGCCATTTGTATCGTTACGGGGTTACGCCCCGAATTGGATACGATGATCAGGGCGTCGCAGCTCCTAACCCTGTGTGTTGCAAGTACAACTTCCGCAACGCCGTCAAGCCGTTCCATTAGGGTTGATTTTTTCATGGCGAGGTCTACGGTTAGTTCGTGGGGTACAATCGCCCTGGCCTGGATAAGCCCGCCGGCGCGTGAATAAACTTCTTCCGCCAGCATATGCGAGTGGCCGGTTCCAAAAACATACAGGAGCCCGCCTTTTTCCAGCCTTCCTGCAATTTCACCGGCAGCTTTTGAAACGGCATCCATTTGCGTGTTTTTAATTTTTTCCAGACACCCGGTAACCTGTTTGTAATATTCCAGCGCTAACATAACGATCTCCTGTTTTTTTACTTAAACGTAAGTATTTATATCATATTATGGTCTTTTGTCAATTTATAAAATATGCTTAAAATAAGTATGCTTTATTCGTACGGCGTTTCACTCCTTATTCTTTGTCCGATGATATTTCTTGCTGCATTTATCGATTCTATAGCCGGCGGCGGCGGGTTAATAACCCTGCCTGCCTATTTATTTGTAGGAATCCCTATTCATACTGCAAGCGGGACAAATAAATTTGCAAGTTCTATAGGGACTTTCGTGGCCGTGATAAATTATATTAAGGGTGGTTATGTTGATTTTTATGCCGCATTGCCCGGCAGTGCCGGAGCTTTTTTGGGCGCCTGGATTGGGACAACTCTTGCACTGTCCCTCTCGCCAAGAGCATTACAGGTATGCCTTATGGTCATTATTCCGCTTGTGGGGCTATTTGTTTTTTTTAGGCGCGGCAAGGTAAACCCGGAACCAAAAAAACCCCTGGAATTAAAATGGAAGCTTATTGTGTCTTTTTTGATTGGATTGATTTTTGGCTGCTATGACGGTTTTTTTGGGCCGGGAACCGGTATGTTTATGACGCTTGCGCTAACAGCAATAATCCGGCTGGAACTGACAAAGTCTGTAGGGACAGCAAAAGTAATGAACTTTTCTTCCAATTTTGTTTCCATGATAACCTGGTTTGTAAACGGTAAAATTCTTTTCCCTGTTGCTTTACCCTGCATGGTTTGTTCTGTTGCAGGCGGTTTTATTGGTTCCCGTATGGCAATGAAATCCGGCAATAAAATTATTCGCCCCATTCTTGCGCTTGTTGCTGCTCTGCTTTTTGCAAAAATTCTTTTTGATTTGGTTGTGCACTCATTTTAATGCAGCGTTAGTAATTGAACTTGAAACGGTAAATTACTTCTTACCGCCGCTCTTTTTAAAGGCAAGCCCGCCTTCCCCCTTGTCGGCGCTTATGGTATCGCCATCTGCTATCTTTCCGGCAATAATCCCTTTTGCAAGGGGGTTTTCAAGTTCCGCCTGGATAACCCGCTTTAGGGGGCGGGCGCCAAAGAGCGGATCGTAGCCGCGTTCTGCAAGGTATGTTTTTGCACCGGCAGTAAGGGTAAGGGCGATATTCCTTTCGGCAAGGCGTTCGGTAAGCCTCTTAAGCTGGATATCAACAATTTTGGCAATTTCGTTTTTTCCAAGGCGGTTAAAGATCACTGTTTCGTCAATCCGGTTTAGAAACTCCGGCCGGAAACTGAGTTTTAAAAGTTCTTTTAGTGCAGCCCGTACATCTTCTTCCTTTTTTGCTTCCAAAATTAAATCTGAACCAAGGTTACTTGTCATAATGATGATAACATTTTTAAAATCGACAACCCTTCCCTGCCCATCGGTAAGGCGGCCATCGTCAAGGATTTGGAGGAATACGTTGAATATTTCCTGGTGGGCTTTTTCAATTTCGTCAAAAAGGATTACCGAGTATGGCCGGTGGCGTACCGCTTCGGTAAGCTGGCCGCCCTGCTCATAGCCAACATAGCCGGGAGGCGCGCCGATAAGGCGGCTGACAGAATGTTTTTCCCCGTACTCGCTCATGTCGATGCGGGTAAGGGCTTTTTCGTCGTTGAACAAAAAGTCGGCGAGGGTTTTTGCCAGTTCTGTTTTGCCGACGCCGGTGGGTCCCAGAAAAAGAAAACTCCCCAGTGGCTTGGCGGCGTCGGAAAGGCCCGCCTTGTTACGCCGAATCGCGTCCCCGACAACGGAAACAGCAGCGTCCTGGCCAACCACACGCTGTTCCAGCACTTTTTCGAGGTCAAGGTATTTTTGCAGTTCGCCCGACATCATTTTTGAGACGGGAATACCCGTCCAGGCGCTGACCACTCGGGCAATGTCTTCTTCGCTCACTTCTTCCCGCAACAGCGCGGAAGTTCCGGCATCCCGCTTCTTTCCCATTGCATCGGTTAAGGATTTTAGTTTTTTCTGGGCATCGGGGATTTTGCCGTGTTTTACTTCTGCGGCTTTGGAAAGGTTGCCTTCCCGTTCCCAGCGGGTCTCTTCTATTTTAAGTTCTTCGATTTGCTGTTTAATCTCGCGGATTTTCTGGATGTCTTTTTTTTCACCTTCCCAGCGGGTGTTCATCGCATCGCGTTCGGTTTTAACGGCGGCAATTTCTTTTTCCAGTTTGCCAAGCCTGTCTTTGGAAGCGGCATCTTCCTCGCGGGTAAGCGCCTGCTTTTCTATGGAAAGCTGGAGCAGCTTCCTTTCCAGTATGTCCAGTTCTGTTGGCCGGGAATCGAGTTCCATCTTAAGGCGGCTTGCCGCCTCGTCCACCAGGTCAATTGCCTTGTCGGGAAGGAAGCGGCTTGTGATATAGCGGTCGGATAATGTCGCCGCCGCCACAAGGGCTTCGTCTTTAATCCGCACGCCGTGGTGAACTTCGTAGCGTTCCTGCAGGCCGCGCAGTATGGCTACTGTGTCCTGCACACTTGGCTCTGATGTATAAACCTGCTGGAAACGCCGTTCCAGCGCGGCGTCTTTTTCGATGTGCTTGCGGTATTCGTCGAGTGTAGTGGCGCCGATACAGCGAAGTTCACCGCGGGCCAATGCCGGCTTAAGCAGGTTCGACGCATCGGTTGCCCCTTCGGCGGCGCCTGCGCCGACCAGGGCGTGGAGTTCGTCGATAAAAAGGATGATCCTTCCGTCGGAGGCAAGTATTTCGTGGATAACCGCCTTGAGCCGTTCTTCAAATTCGCCGCGGAACTTTGCCCCGGCGACTAAAGCGCCCAGGTCCAGGGCAAGGAGTTTTTTCCCTTTAAGGCCCTCTGGCACATCCCCTGCGACAATGCGGCGGGCAAGGCCTTCTGCAATGGCAGTTTTGCCAACGCCGGGTTCCCCGATAAGGACGGGGTTGTTTTTTGTCCGGCGCGAAAGGACCTGCATGACACGGCGGATTTCTTCGTCGCGGCCGATTACCGGGTCAAGCTTTTCCTGGCGGGCCAGGGCGGTAAGGTCGCGGCAGTATTTTTCCAGTACCTGGTATTTTTCTTCGGGGTTTTGATCGGTTACCCGCTGGTTTCCCCGTATTGCTTTTAATGCGCTGAGGATTGCTAATTTATTAACGCCGGCGCGTTTTAAAATATCGCCTGCTTTGCCGCTGGATTCCGCAATTGCCAAAAGCAGGTGTTCTGTCGATATAAATTCGTCTTTTAGGGATTTTGCTTCGGTTTCTGCTTTGGCAATGATCTTTCCCGCAGCGGAAGAAAAAAACAACTGTGCCGCTTCGCCGTAGATTTTATTGGCAGAAGCAACAAGCATATCTGTTTCCTGCAGCAGTTGGGCAGGATTGGCGCCAACCCGTTCAACAAGGGGGCGCACAATGCCGTCTTCCTGTTCCAGAAGGGCCTTAAGCAGATGTTCAGTTTCTATTTGGGCATGATCGTTACGCTGGGCAATATTTGATGCGCTGTCCAGGGCTTCCTGGGCTTTTATGGTAAACTTTTCGTGATCCATTTTTTTCTCCGTTTTTTATCCAAATAACGATGCAGCTTCTTCCAAATCCACACACCGGTACCACACTGTTGCAAGTGTTTCGCCGGGCGGCTCGCCCAGATCTTTAATAAATACAGATGGAATTCCGGCGTTTGCCAGTCCCCCAAGCCCGGCAGGGGAATCTTCAAATCCAACGCAATCTGCAGGTTCTATACCAAGCTTTTTTGCCGCAAGCAGAAAAATATCCGGGGCAGGTTTACCGTTTCGGACTTCGTTGCCGCAGGCAAATACACTAAAATAATCCAGAACACCAGCACGCTCGAGTTTCCAATGAGCCCTTTGGCTGTTAGCCGATGTTGCGACCGCTAAAGGGACACCTAGAAATTTAAATTTATCCAATAAAACCAGAAGCCCCTTTTTTTGCGGAAGGCCGGTAATTTCTGCCTGAGTTTCTTCTTCTTTTACGACAGCTTCCCAGATTTCATCAAATGGGTAATCAGCGCCAAATTGTTTTTTGTAGAATGCCCGTGAATCTTCGTCTTTAAGGCCAAGTGTATTTAAAAGCATTGTTTCCGGCGTTGGGTACCCCATTTTTACGCTGATTTCCGCATACAGGGCCAATTCCAGGCGTTCGGTGTCGAGCATGAGGCCGTCCATATCAAGAATAACCCCCTTGGGGATTAAGGGGGCATCAGGGCCTTTTGGATTTATTCTTGTCATACCTTTTAGAATAGTATCAAATTTTTAAAAAAAATTACATAGTTTTGGATTCGCTTATCCAAAATGTCAGATTTTGGATAAGCTTCCTTAGATTTAAGGGAAAAACATCCCAAAGACGTTTTTCCAAAACCAAAATTAAAACTAACAAAGTTTTGGATTCGCTTATCCAAAATGTCAGATTTTGGATAAGCTTCCTTAGATTTAAAGGAAAAACGTCCCAAAGACGTTTTTCCAAAACCAAAATTAAAACTAACAAAGTTTTAATTTTGGTTAAGCGACATAGTTTTCCAGGACTGAACGGTATAAAGGATGCTGGAGCCTTTTAATGGCGCTCTTCTCTATCTGCCTGATACGTTCTTTGGTCAGGTTAAATTTATCGCCAATTTCCTTAAGGGAAAGCGGTGTTTTATTTCCCAGGCCAAAACGGAAGCGGATAACCTCTGCTTCTTTTTTGTCTATTTTTTCCAGCAAAGATTCGATATCTTCTTTAAGCGCCGCATCCATGGCCTGAGCATCAGGCGGACGGTACCTGGTCGATTCAATATAGTCGCCGACCGCAGTAGAAGATTTTTCGTCATACAGGGGGTTCTCGAGAGATATCATATCCCTTGAGACCGTTAAAAGGTCTTCCACATGGTTGGGATCCATATCAAGAAACTTGGCAACTTCTTTTATTTCCGATTCACCGTCCTGAACAAAAGTGCGTGCTTTTTCGATTTGAACCAACTCATTCACCCTGTTAAGCGGGAGTCTTATCATCCTGGATTTTTCGCAGATTGCCTTAAGAATCGCCTGCCTTATCCACCAGACAGCATAAGAAATAAAATGGTACCCCTTATCTACATCGTAGCGTTCAATCGCATTTATAAGGCCGATATTCCCTTCGCTGATCAGATCCTGCAGGGGCAATCCCTGGCCCTGATATTTTTTTGCTACATTTACGACAAAGCGAAGGTTGGAGCTAACCAGGCGGTTCCTGGATACGACATTCCCTTCTGCAGCTTTTCTGGCACATTCAATCTCTTCTTCCCGGGTTAAAAGGGGAATACGGTTGATTTCTCCAAGATATATCGCAAGCGTGTTTTCATCATTTTTTTTCGCTATTTTACGTTTTTGTGCGTTCATTTTTACCTCCAGATCGCTTTTAATTCTTTACTAAAATAGTCAATTTACATCTTATTATTAGCAAGATTCATGCCAAGAAAGGAAAAATAACTAAAAAATGTCTAATTCCTTATAATACAAAGACTTAGCATAACAATGCCGAAGTTGGTTTTCTGTCTATGCAAGTAAAAATGGGTAGTTTTGATACAGGGGATGGAAATCCGGTTTTTTCTGAGTCATTTTGACATAAAAAAGCCCCCGGCATTGCTATGCGGGGGCTGTCATTACCTGGAAAATTTAATTATTTTCCGGTAATTGTAAATTTTTTCCAATTTACATCATTCTGATAAGCGCCAACCATGTTAAATGGAACAAAGATTTCCAGGCTTTCGTGAGTACTTAAAAACGCGTTTAAACCTATAGCAGGTACACTTGATGCGTAACAAATTACCCTGGAAAGGTTTGTACAGCCATAGAAAGCATAATTGCCGATGGTTTTAAATTTTGCGGGTAACTCAATTTGCCTTAAGCTTGGGCAGTTATAGAAGGAATAATCATGGATGACTTCTATACCAGCACCGCTGATTTTATAGAGTGCGGTGAAGTATTTAAAAGCTCCTTCGCTGGCATCGCCGCCAAAAATTGTTGTTGATGTATCAGGCAGGACAAGAGATACTATTTTATCCTTGCCTTTTGCAAAAGAATTAACCGGGTTGAAAAAGTTAGAGTCTACCGTAGATCCGGAAAGATCCAGGTAAACAAATTTGTTTGCAGCATCAATGGCATTAAGCAAATTTTTCCAGTGAGCGTCTGTTGTCATTTTTCCAAAGGCAATGCTAATGGGCAGATAAACAAGATTGTATATATTGCTTCCGTTTGTCTGGCTTTTAAGGTATTTTGTTATGTCATCCATGTTATCCGAGAAAGGGATGAGTTCCCATCCGGCATAAAGGGTTATATCTTCGGCAACCTGGCTGGAAAAATTCCATGTGCTGCCCCCTTTGGTATGCCAGCCGGTAAAATTGTGAAATTCTTTCGCTGGATCGATAGGTTTACTGACTTTGTTGTCAGTTACTGCATCGACCGGCGGTATTGTAGTAAGCCCGGCACCCCAATTACCCCCCATTGCGTCGAATATTACGGTATAGAAGACTTTTACACCAAATGTTTTGGTTTTACCGCCGAAACCGACAGTAATAAGCTTATTGCCGCCGGTAACGGAATCAAACCCGGAGACACTAAGATTTTTAATGTCAATGGTTTTGTATGTACTATCGCTGTAATAAGCTGTTATTTCAAGGCCGGTAAGATCCAGCTCTTCACCCTTATGGTACATGGTTTTTACCGGCATTATTTGAATGCCAATCTCATTAAGGGTTGGATCCCCGGACTCTGTGATTTCCTCGGGTTCTTCGGTTTCACCGGGATCGATGGTAATGGTGCCGCTTGGGTTTTTGCAGGCTGCCATAGAAAACCCAATTACCGCTGCCAGGGCGATAATTCCGATTAATTTTTGAAAATTTTTCATTGTTTACTCCATTTTTCTTAGATTTTTAAATGCAAAACTTTTTTGGTTATGAAACAAAAATACTAACAAATGAAAGCAAAACAAAGCGAAAACACCTAAAAAATTGGGAAAATTTGGAGAAAAAGCCTAAATTTGGCTGTTTTTGCCTTTTTTCAGGATAATTGACACGCCTATGCTGGTAATAAAGGCTAAAGCGCCGCCAAAGATGAACGGCATTGATTCCCCAGCATGATCCCACAGCAATCCGGCAATAATGGAAGCCGGCAGTAACCCCAGCCCTGCAATAGCCGAGTGTAACCCCAATGCGCTTGCCTTTTGTGATTCGTTTACAATTTCCACAATGAGCGCACGTTCTATTCCTGCGGTTAGCGCCGTGTAAAACCCATAAAGGATAAACAAAACAATAAACAGGCTTTTATTGGAAAACAGCCCTATCCCCAGATATACGATCCCGTATAAAAAATATCCGGCACATAAAATATTTTTCCTTCCGATTTTATCCGACAATTGACCGACAGGAAGAGACATTATTGAGGCGACAATATTAAACAGGAAGTAAAGAAGGATCGCTCCCTGCGAGGTATACCCTGCCGCTTTTGTTCTAAGGATTATAAAAGCATTGGATGAATTCCCCAGGGTAAATATAAAAATAAAAATTAAAAACAACCGTAACCGCCTATCCAGTGTTTTCCATTTAAATGATATTTCTTTTTTTGATGTTTTTACCTTGCTGTCTTTTACAAACAGGATACAGATTATTCCGGCTATGGCTGGTATTAATGAATAAATAAATATTTTTCTGTATTCATTTTCGTTTATTGTTAATATAATAAATGCAAATAATATCCCGACTGCAGTTCCCAGTAAATCCAGCCCCTTGTGCATACCGTATGCCCTTCCAAGCTGGGATTTATCCGAAGATTCTGCGATTAGAGCGTCCCTTGGGGCAGTCCTTATACCCTTCCCGAAACGGTCAATAATTCTGGCAGCCAAAACGCCAATCCATGTTGCCGAAAAGAGGATTATAATTTTATTGATTAATGAGAAAGAGTAGCCAAAAAAAGCCAGCCGCTTTTTGTTCCCGTATTTGTCGGCGAATATTCCGGAAAACAGCTTTACAATGCTTGCCAGGCTTTCCGCTATCCCTTCGATTATGCCAATTATGGTCGGTGTTGCCCCCATAATGGAAGATAAATACAAGGGAAGAATTGGGTATACCATTTCTGTGCTTATGTCTGTAAAAAAACTTACCAGGCCAAGCAGCAGGATATTTACAGAAATAAAAGCGGCTTTATTTTTTTCCTGGGAACGCATACGTATTAAGAGGAACCCCTCTCCAGCGTTTTAAGAAAAACCCGGAAGAGGGGCAGCATTTTTGGCGCTATTCTATAACTGCGACAATATCCTGCATTTTAAGGATAAGGTGATCTACACCTTCGATTTTAATTTGGGTGCCGGCATACTTGTCGTACATTACCTTATCGCCGCTTTTTACGGAAATTTTTTCTTTTTCTGTACCCGGTCCAACTTCAACCACGGTACCTTGCTGGGTTTTCTCCTGGGCGGTATCGGGGATAATAATCCCTCCGGCGGTCTTGGCTTCGTTCTTTTCGAGCTTTACAATGACCCGGTCTGCCAAAGGTTTAATCTTCATATATTCCTCCTGATGTCATATAGATGGTATTTGGATAAAATAAAGTATAAAAAAATGAATAATTTTTGTCAAGTCCCCGTATTGCCTATAAGGTAGGGAAAGCCAGAATTCCTAATGGGACATTCCCCTATTCAATATTCTGGCAGTATTTGCGAGTAATAATTCGGGATCCCGATAATTCTCTGAATAAAGTTCAACAGTAACATAGCCATTGTAATTATTATTTGTTAATAAAGTTAGTACATCTGGAATGGGTAATATTCCATTTTCCAGCCGTAAATGAGCATCGGTTACACCATCTGTATTACATAAATGTACATAGTATAATCTATTGCCAAGAAGCTTAAAATAATTATAAAAAGGTTCTTGTACGACAACCGGAGGAACAACATCTAACATAGCATAAAGAGCATCACTACCAACATCCTTTATTAACTCTGCACAATGTTCAGCACATGTTACTATCGGACTTTCCATAGGAGTAAGAGGTTCAATAACCATTTTTATTTGCTTCTTTTCTGCATGGGTACATATTTTACGCATACTATTAACCAAGTGCTGCCATGCTTGTTTGTATGTTATCGTGTATCCTGGATGATCTGCTACCACAAGTACCGCTGGTGCTCTAATTGCCTGAGCGGTATCT
>Ga0082212_10000494_pt1 | contig 57267 bp, 53 predicted proteins | sample TergutNt197P3_FD_71548 | JGI IMG/M metagenome (GOLD analysis project Ga0082212, IMG submission 71548) | Neocapritermes taracua P3 segment gut microbial communities from Petit-Saut dam, French Guiana - Nt197 P3 | ecosystem: Host-associated > Arthropoda: Insects > Digestive system > Gut ...
GATTAGCCCATAGGTTTCGTTCTTTCCGTATCCGCCGGGCAAAAAGAGTAAAACGTGATATCGCTCTTCTTGATCCAACGTAAGTCTGCATGTTCCAACAACTGCGGTTTTCCTTCCGATATAACCGCACCTAACACTGTAAGATGAATCGTAATCTCATCGTATGCGTATACAGTGTCGTTAAAAACACTACCTACTGCCAAAACAATACCAAGTTCTTCAAAGCACTCTCTAATCAAGGCCTTTTCCATACTCTCGCCTGGCTCCACCTTTCCACCGGGAAACTCCCATAATAGTGGTCTAGCTTTATGTTCAGGGCGTTGGCATATCAAAAACCGATCATCATCCCATATGAGTGCAGCAACTACCTCAATCATCACACAACTACCAGTTTAGTTGTTGACTGATATGATAGATTCATACAATCTCCAGTAATCGCTCCCCGATTTTCTCCACAACAGGAACTACCAGTGAATTGCCCATTGTGAAATACCTGAACTTCTCGGGCATACCCGTATTCGTCCAATCATCTTCAAATCCATTAAGTCGTTCACATTCAACAGGTGTTAGAAGCCGGAGCTTTCCAGTCACAGCATCTTCGATAACATGAGTGCTTCTATTTACGCTGGACTCACTGGTCAGCATGGTTCGGGCGGGCCTATCAAGATAATCCGGGAAACACACAGGACCCTCGCTGAAATAGTACGGTTCTCCATTAGGCCGCACACGCGGTATTTTTTTTGCACCCTTTAAGAACTCCCATTTTTCGAGCGATCCATTGAGGAAGTATTTCTCATCTACTGGCTCGGTATGGCGGATTTCGCCTAGTGTAGTCGGCTTTACTTCTATCGGCGCTACTTCCTTCGAGACGATTCTCCCATTTATCATTATTCCAGAATTATAGAAAGGCGCTGAGAAATTCTCTGACAGTTCGATTAGATCCACGTAATCTGCCTGATTTATTGACAGTTCTGATAGATTTCTTGTGCTAACACTATTTTGCACAGGAAATATTGACGAGAAAAAGCCATTATTGTATAATCTTTTGTAGAGTTGAACTCCGTCGTTTGAGCGAGCGATGCTTTCTAGCTCTCTATATATTTCCGTAGAGCTGCTAAAGGCTACTATATATACTCGCCGCCGTCTCTGTGCATATCCATACTCAGCAGCGTTAATGATACGCCATTCTACAGCATAGCCCAAGTCATTGAGACATCTGAGAATAACTCCAAAATCCCTGCCTCTTTGGGATGACGGTGACTTAAGGAGACGGTCAACATTTTCTAAAACGACATATTTTGGGCGATGGGTTAGTAGAATATCCTTAATATGCCACCACAAGACGCCCTTCTTTCCTTCGATTCCCTTTGCTCCGGTTCTAGCCACTGAGTAATCTTGGCATGGAAACCCGCCGACGAGGATATCATGTGCCGGGATATTGCACTTAACTCTCGCAATATCATTATTAACATGGCTTAATACTGCGCCATAATGGGATATATAGCAGTCATAGGCGTGTTGAACTTTCTTATCAGGCTCCCACTGATTGGCCCACACAGTCTCATAACGACTTGAACTGCGCTCAAGCCCAGCGCGAAACCCGCCAACGCCCGCAAATAACTCCACTACCTTGATTTCATTATCGTTCATCTCAATCACCGCTTCAAATTATATCATATTTATATTAGAGGATCAAGGGTTTTCCGAAAATTATCTGAAAGGACACTTATGAATGAGTGACCGTAAGTATACAACAAAAGAGGAAGTCCTTGTGCGTGGCCGAGAAGCCATTGGCATACCGCTTCGCGATATGGATAAGACACATAAACTCAGCATCGGAAAAGGTGCTGTAGGCAGCGTTGTTGAAGAATCTTGGTTCGGATATAAAATCAATAGCGACTCTGAGCCTGACTTTGCAGAAGCCGGCGTTGAGCTAAAGGTCACTCCATATGTAAAGGCCAGCAAAGGCGTACGCGCAAAAGAGCGTCTAGTCTGTAACATTATCAACTACATGGAGGAGTACAAGAACACCTTTCAAACAAGCAGTTTTTGGCGTAAATGCAACACAATGCTTATCATGGCGTATAGGCATATCGATGGTGTTGACAAAGGTGACTTCACCATAGAAGAAGCAATACTGTTTAGCTTTCCTGTCGAAGACTTGATAATCATTGAGAAGGATTGGGAATACATCATTTCAAAAATACGCGCTGGCAGAGCGCACGAGATATCCGAGGGTGATACTTTATATCTCGGGGCTTGTACCAAAGGGGCAACATCTGCGTCAGTGCGACAGCAACCGTTCTCCGATATTCCTGCAAAGCAGCGTGCATATTCGTTGAAGCAGTCATATATGACGTACATCCTGAATAACTACATTTTTGGAGAGAGAACCGATGAGCATATCGTCAAGGATCCGGCACTCCTTCGCGAAAAGAGCTTTGAAGAATATATTGTCGAGCGAATCGCTCCGTATTTTGGTCGGTCTCGAACTAAGCTAATGCACGAGTTTGACATACAACCCGGTCCAAAGAATATTAATGAGATCATATTAGCACGTATTCTTGGCATTGAAGGAAAAATAACCGCTACTGACGAGTTTCAAAAAGCGAACATCATCCCGAAAACAATTCGTATACAGAAAACCGGGCATATTAGAGAGAGTATGTCCTTTCCTGGATTCCGATTCCTTGATATAATCCAAGAGGACTGGGAGGACTCGTCTCTAAAGAACTATCTGGAACCAACGAAGTTCCTGTTTATCATATTTAAAGAAAACGATGCTGGAGATTATTTTTTTGAGCGGGTCAAGTTCTGGAACATGCCCGCTGAGGATTTGGATGAGGTAAGGAAAGTCTGGGAGCGGACAGTACAAGTAATTAGGTACGGCGTAGAGCTAGAATACAACGGTAGTGTGACACGTAACAACCTGCCAAAGCAATCTGAGAATCGGGTCGCCCACGTCCGCCCACACGCAAAAAACGCAAGTGATACATACCCGCTGCCAGATGGCAGAGATATGATTAAGCAGTGCTTTTGGCTTAACAGCACATATGTAGAATCAATAATCAACGAATAGGAGAACTAAAATTGCAACAAGTTATATCAATAGCGGAACTGAGGAACTCTCTGCGTGTTTCGTACTCTCAAGAGGTGTTGGATTGTTCAAGATTACTCAGGCGAGAGAATATCGAAGCTTTTCTTTCATTAGACCGCGAGGGGCTACGTTATGAGTCCTTGGAGCATAGAATACTGCTGTACACATCTCTGCAAGGAGAAAAAGTATATATCCAAATGCCGGGCAAGGAGAGCGCGGAAAGCAATCGTAACCCAATGCCGAAGGATTTTCGCCCAAAGCTAGAATGTGTTAATGGTTCAATAATGCAGGATGCATCTTTCGGTTTCATCTGGGATATTTTGGATGAGATTGGAAAGCAGCACAGGGATTATCTCAGCATCGTTGCCGCGGTATTTTTCCATATGGGGTACATGTATAATTACACTCAAACAAGTGGATACTATGAATGCTCGGCGCTGCTGCTAAATGATGAAGTTGACGAAATCCGACAAATCGACCCGATAAAGATGCGATGGAATCACATAGGCTTCTCTGACGATGTCTGGTACAGTCTTAACAATTATTTTGGAGATATTCCGGTTCCAAGCGGACAAAAAATCTCATTCGAGTCTTTCATTAAGTTTGTTGATTTGCTTCTTCAAAATGAAGATTGTAAGTATTACTATAAAAACGTCGTGCAAGGAAACAAACCGGCCTATAACCTAAAGAGCGGCAGGACATCTACATGCGATGCTAACCTTTTAGTTCTCCATTACCTTAGAGGAGCGGGAAGAATATCAAGACTTCTAGATAGTTTTCAGAAAACGCGCGGTGTGCCATCGTTCAATAAATCAGAATACCCGCTCGTTACCGATGGCATAGTGTCATATGACAGATGAAAACCCTAAGTATGTTATGCCACCTAATCAGTATTGGTGATAGTGTATGGTGATAGTGTAATATTATCTCAATTTTGCTGTCCAATAAAACGGACAATGAACAAAGAGTTGGAGATTTCGTGAAATCTTCATGCCTCGCGACCCTCTGCGCAGCAGCAACCTGTAATAAGGCAGAAGCACAATACTGGTTGTACTGTATAACTCAGTATGAGCTATTCTCACTATATGTGCTGTCCAGCCAGCAAGGGTAGATGTCACACGAATATCGACTTGAACTATATGTCTCTACCTTGCTCGAAAAGATTACTTCATTAATGTCATTGACGCAGCCGGTCAGGTCGTCAAGAATCTGTTTCCCCCAAAACCTAAGAACTATCCAGCCACTTCCGCAAAGACGCTGGTTAACCTCGTTATCTCTACCAATGTTGCGTTCTATTTTGCTTATCCAGTAATCGCGGTTGCTTCGAATCTCGGTCTTTTTGCTTTCCCAATCTTTGCCGTGCCAAAACTCGCCATCACAGAATATTGCGATTTTATATTTTGTTATTGCGATATCCGGCGTCCCAGGAAGCTTTGAGTAATTCTTCCTGTATCTAATCCCGGAATGCCAAAGTGCCTTCCGCAGCAATACCTCGATTGATGTGTCTATACTGCCTATGCGGCTCATTATATAACTGCGTTTCATATCAGCAGTCGTTTGCATAATCCTTTTCACTGCACCACCGCTTGCTTCTCTAGTCGATAAGAATACGTAAGCTATTCCCGCTCCCTACTCCCACTCGATTGTTCCGGGGGGTTTGCTTGTGATGTCGTACACGACGCGGTTGACTGCGGGGATTTCGCCGGTTATTCTTTCGGCAGCCTGGCTGAGCAGGCTGTGCGGCAGCGGGGCGTAGCCGGCAGTCACGAAGTCCGCCGTTTTGACAGCGCGTAGCGCGACTGTGTATCCGTATGCGCGCGAGTCGCCCTTTATGCCGACTGTGCGCCCGCCGGCAAGTATTGCGAAATACTGATCCGGCCGGGTGTCCCCGGAATCGATGACTTCGCGGAAAATCGCGTCCGCTTCCCTGAGAATGTCGAGTTTTTCCTTTGTGACTTCGCCCAGGCAGCGCACAGCGAGCCCGGGTCCTGGGAATGGCTGGCGCTCGGTGATCGCGGCGGGGAGGCCGAGGTGCCAGCCCAGGTCGCGGACTTCTCCTTTATATAAGGAGTATAACGGTTCGACGAGTTCTTTGAATCCCATGTCCTCAGGCAGCCCTCCGACATTGTGATGGCTCTTTATGACTGCTGAATCTCCAACTCCGGACTCAACGACATCGGGATAGATTGTCCCCTGTGCCAGATATTCGATGCCGCTGAGCTTTCGGGACTCCTCCTCGAATACGCGAATAAACTCTTCGCCGATTATCTTTCGCTTTTGCTCCGGGTCGGTGACGCCTGCGATTCTCGCAAGAAATCTGTCGGCGGCGTCAACGCGGGTCAAATGGAGGTCGCGGTCTTTAAACGCTGCTTCTACTTCGTCTCCTTCGTTTTTTCGCATGAAGCCATGGTCTACGAAAATGCAATGCAGCCGGCCGGGCACCGCCTTTGCAAGCAGCGCAGCGCATACCGCTGAATCGACGCCTCCGGATAGCGCGAGCAGCACGCTCCCGACGCCGACGTGCTCCTTTATTGCTGCTACAGCTCGTTTTTCGTATTGGTCTATATCCAGGTCTCCGTCAGATCTAAGGTTCTCGTATCTATTCATCTATCATTGCGCATAGTACCCCCGCCTCTTCAGGCGACGGTAGGGTTGCGCGTCCTCCCCTCTGAGATGTTTATCACCACGATAATATCACAGACACAAGCAAAACGCCAACCTTTTCGCATTTCGAACAGTCTAAAAAATTGCTCCGAAAAAGGTATTGACGAAGTGCCGGCGGCGTGGTATTATGTTCTCCGTCTTAGAAATTTGTCAATACCGCGGGGTGGAGCAGTCCGGTAGCTCGTTGGGCTCATAACCCAAAGGTCGCAGGTTCAAATCCTGCCCCCGCAACCACAAGAAACCCTGTAACTGCAATGGCTACAGGGTTTTTGCTGTTTCGCGAAAAATACGCAGTATCAGCATTTTGAGTTCCTTTTGGCCTCCATTGTATAAAATGAGTGATAATTGGCTGTAATATGTGGAAAAGGACTTGCCATTATCATAGGTGGTGTATATAATACTTCCATCGGGGGTGAGCTTATGTCATTGACAAAAGAAGATTTACAAGCTATTGGTGCTTTAATGGACGGGAAACTAGAGCCAATGAAAGCCGATATCAACGATTTGAAAGAAGGTTTGGAAGGTGTTAGGACTTCTCAGTTAAAAGTCGAGTCAGAACAATATCGAGTAAACGCCGATATCAACGATTTGAAAGAAAGTTTGGAAGGTGTTAGGACTTCTCAGCTAAAAGTCGAGTCAGAGCAATATTCAATAAAAGCCGATATTAACGATTTGAAAGAAGGTTTGGAAGTTGTTAGGACTTCTCAGCTAAAAGTCGAGTCAGAGCAATATTCAATGAAAGCCGATATTAACGATTTGAAAGAAGGTTTGGAAGTTGTTAGGACTTCTCAGCTAAAAGTCGAGTCAGAGCAATATTCAATAAAAGCCGATGTCAACGATTTGAAAGAAGGTTTGGAAGTTGTTAGGACTTCTCAGCTAAAAGTCGAGTTAGAGCAATATCCGCGCATAGCCGCAGCCCTTGATGGTGTTATCAGTGGAATTGAGAAGAATAAAGAACAGGATAAACGCATAACAGCCCTTGAAAACATAGCAGAAGATCATGCTCAAAGGGTTTTCGTACTTGAGCAAATGTCTAAAGCCAGATAATCAGCACCCAGCACTGTTTGTATATGAAATTGGTTAAGTATGGAAATGCGGGCTCATAACCCAAAGGTCGCAGGTTCAAATCCTGCCCCCGCAACCATGCGCAAACCCTGTAGCTGCAATGGCTACAGGGTTTTCTGTTTGTCGATCTCATATGCATGTGTCTACCTTGGCCGGAACATCCATGCAGGCTTTGACATACTATAGCTGCATAGTGGGACGGTGCTAAGTACTGCGTGTCACCTAAAAGTGCACAACTCTTACAGCCATTTACACGCCTGACTACGCGGCTTTTGTCCAAGGCTCCTAGGGCTCCTACACCCGCGCGTATGCTTGCGCGATATTGAGCATATGGTCTCCGATCCTCTCGAAATCGGTCAGCATCTCCGAATAGATGATACTCGCCTCCGCGTCGCACGTCCCTTCTTTCATTCTGTTCATCTGCTGCTCGCGGTGCATAATGGTTATATCGTCGATTAGCTGTTCAGCGGCTTCTATCTCCGCCAGCATTTCGCGTGGCTCTTCGCGCGGGAGATTCGGATCCTCGGGCACGTAAATCTTCTTTGAGATGACATCCAGCGCTCCGGTGCAGGCCTTGCGCATCTCCCGCACCTCATCGAGAGCCGCGTCAGAGAGCGAGACCCCGTAAGTGTTCAGATTTCTCGCAGAGTCGGCAAAGTTCTCGGCGTGGTCGCCAATGCGTTCGATATTGCTTGCTACTGTAAGCATCGCGCTGATAATCTCCGCATCTGTGTGCGGCATATCCGCAGTGATAACATGGGAAATGTAGACCGCGATCTCCTTGTTGAGGTAGTCGATTATTTCCTCGTTCTTGTTGATCTCCGCAACATATTTGGTAGTCCTTTCCTCAATTGACAGGAATCCCAGGAGCACATTATTCTTTGCAAACTCGAACATCCTGTGGATTTCCCTCAGTAGTTGCGTGACAATGATCGCCGTGTAGCCGATCTTGTGCTCCTTGATCTCGCGATTGCTGATATACGCAAGGCGCATATCTCCGGCTTCATCCGTCTTCTCCGGAAGGATGCGACCGGCAAACTTGACGAGGTACCGGCCGAACGGCAGGAGGATTATCGTCATCACGACGCTGCATATAGTGTGCATATTAGCTATCTGCGCGGCGGGGTTCGCCGGCGTCAGCCTGTAAACCAGGTCCAGGATCCCTGTGGTCCGGAAGACGATCGCAAATAGTATCGCTTCGATAATATTAAACGCGTAGTGGATAATCACGACCCGCTTAGCGCTGCGGCCGGTTCCGACGGAGGCGAGCGCGGCCGTGACGCAGGTTCCTATCTTCATTCCAAGCATGATGTAAACAGCGCCTTGGAGTTCTATGAGCCCGCTCATGGCAAGGGTCTGGAGGATGCCGATTGAAGCTGAAGACGACTGGATTATTGATGTGAACACTATGCCGATGAGAATTCCGAGTACAGGGTTTTGTATCGTCGTCATCAGGTTAATGAAGTACTCTGACTGCCTGAGAGGCGACAGCGCGGAGCTCATCATCGACATACCGATGAAGAGCACTCCCAGTCCGGCAATAATCGTGCCGGAATGGTTAATGGTTTTACGTTTAAGGAACACGACCATGATGACGCCAACGAAAGCTATGAGTGGAGCTATTCTGCTTATGTCGAGGGCTATAAGCTGGCCGGTGATTGTTGTCCCGATATTCGATCCCATAATGACCCAGACAGCTTGGTTGAGGGACATGATGCCGGAGTTGACGAATCCGACCAGCATAGCAGTTGTCGCTGAAGACGACTGTATAACCGCAGTTATCAACGCGCCGACTACGACGCCCAGAATCCTATTCGTCGTCAGCCTTTCCAGAATGCGCTTCATCCTATTGCCGGCGACAGCTTCGAGTCCGTCGCCCATCATTCGCATCCCGTACAGGAACAGAGCAAGCCCGCCGGCAAGGTATACTGCGTCGGATAACCTCATAATATATGTTTTCCTTCCTCGTTCGCAGACCTTTTCCGGTGGAACTGATGTCGGTCAGGCGAAAAGCCGAGTGTCTGCTCCGGTTATTATACACGACAACATTTTACATAATCAATACATAAATTTTACATATTTGTGTTTCGCGCGCAACGAGCCGCTCCCCGAGGGGGGCGGGAGTGCCCAAAACTTGGAAAAAGGCTTGAAAAATCCCTTGTGATGAAGTATTATCAAGTTAAGAACAAGAAAAGCCATGCCTCCGTGCGGCAACATTACTTCAACACAGAAAGGATCAAAGAAATGGCAGACAAAAGAAAAGTGATTATCACAGTAGCTCAGACAGGCAACTTCCAGGGCAAAGCCCAAAACCCGAATCTGCCGGAGCAGCCTTCGGAGATCATCCAGTCGGCGTACGATTGCTACAACGCAGGCGCCGCGATCGTACATGTCCACGCGCGCGACAAGGACGGCAACTCGTGCAACGACCCGAAAGTATTCGCGGAAATCAACACCGGAGTCCGCGCGAAGTGCAACATGATTACCCAAAACTCCACGGCGCCCGCGACCAAGCCCGGCTCGGAAGCCGACGATGGTGTGCAACTGCTGTATGACGACAGCGTGAGAGACGCTCTTCCTGAGATGTGCTCGCTCGACACTTCCCTGATAACGACGGTATGGGGCGACTTGTGCTTCATCTACAGGTGGGAGCGCGACTGGCTCATCAAGCACGGCCTCCGTATGCGCGAGCTGGGGATCAAGCCGGAAATCGAAGCGTTTAACCTCGAGTCTGTCGAGGATGTTTACCAGTATCTGGTCCCGGCCGGCGTCTGCAAGCTGACGGACGACCCGAACGAGCCTGTCAATATCACGCTCGTCATGGGCATGAACAAAGTCAGCCAGGGCGCGATTTCCTACACGCAGAAGAACCACGACTACATGATCGACCTAATCCTGCAAAACGCGGCGGGGATGCCTGTCAACATGACAACAATGGCGATAGCCGCGAACCAGCTTCACGGGGTTACATACGGCATGCTCAAGGGCTGCCACGCGCGCGTCGGCATGGAAGACAACATCAACTACGCTTACAGGGAGCCTGCAAAATCCAACGCACAACTCGTCGAGCGCATGGCGCGCATCATCCGCGAGCTGGAGATGGACGTAGCGACCCCGGAAGAAGCAAGGGCTATGATCGGGCTCAAGCAGATCTAGTGGCAGAAAGGTGATTAATACCAATGAAACTGGACAATGTTAAGCATGTCGGCATTATCGGCCTGGGCATGATTGGCGACAGCATGTCAGTCCTGACCACGGGACACGGCTACAAGACTACCTGCGTCGCGCGCCGGGCGGAGATGCTGCCGGAGTACAAAAAGACGTATGATAACTACTTCCGTCAGATGATCGATAAAGGGCTGATGCCCGAGAATCAAACGGCGATTTGCGAGAAGTATCTAAACTACTCGCTTGACTATGCCGACATAGCCGACTGCGAGGTCCTATTCGAATGCGTTACTGAGAATATCGAGCTGAAGTTCGATATTCTGGCAAAAATCGAAGCGACCTGCCCGAACGTCAAAGCGATCTGCTCCGTAAGCTCATCGTTCACTCCGGATATGATGGCGGATAAGATGACTAAGTACAAGGATCGGCTCATCGTGACCCACCCGTTCAACCCCGCTCACATGGTTCCGTTCTTCGAGCTATGCGGGGGCAAGGATACAGCCCCCGGCGTGCTTGAGTTCGCAAGGGAGTTCCTTGAGTCGCTCGATCGCAAGCCGGTCATCCTCAAGAAGCCGACCCCCGGTTTCATAGGCAACAGGCTGCAGTTCGCTTTGTGGAGGGAGGCTCTCAATCTCGTCGAGAGCGGCATCTGCGAGCCGCGTGACGTCGACACATGTCTCAACTACAGCTTCTGCCCGCGGTACACGTCTATCGGCATGTACGAGCACTTTGACAACGGCGGGCTGAACCTGAACATAATGACATGCAATACCGTATTTCCCACTTTAAGCAACATCGACGCAGCGCCCGCTGCGATTACCGACCGGATCGAACGCGGAGACACAGGCGCCAGATCCGAGGGGAAAAAAGGCTTCTATGACTGGAACGGAGTCGATATGGCAGCTTATCAGGAGCGCGTGAACGCGCCTTACTGGAAGTTCATCGACTGGGATATGCCCAAGGAGTAGCGGAACTATCCGGGTCGGGCTGATTGACGCTGAAGGCAGCGCCACAAGGAAAGGGGATCTTAAGTTATGACATACGATAACAACAAAGGCGGGGAGTACGGTAAGTACTTCGTGCAGGAGCTTCAAGCTCCGGCAAACATGATGGATCCGGACTTTAAAGTGATCTACGAGAAGTTTGCCAGCCGTATATTATGGATGGACAACAATGTGTGCCCCGGCGCGTTCCAGATGAACACGGCGTGGTATAACAGGGTGCCGGAACGCGACCCCATCTTCACAGAACATGTGCACGGGTACAGCGAGCTCATAGGCTTCTACGGATCCAACCCCGAGGATCAGTATGACCTCAACGGCGTCATCGAGTTTACGATCAACGGCGAAGCGCACAAGTTGACGCGCTCCACATTGATTTTCGTGCCCGGCGACATCCCGCACAACCCAATGAGGATTCTCGAGGTCAACAAGCCGATTTTCCACTTCTCGGTCGTCATGAATCCGGAGTACGCCGAGGCGAAAGACGTCTACAAGTAGGGAGAAGCTATCTATGGCGAAATTTGTTACTGTTGAAGAGGCCGTCAGCCATGTTGGCGACGCAATGACTCTGATGCTCGGAGGCTTCAGCACATACGGGAGCCCTGAGGAACTGATCATTGGCCTCGCCGAAAGATTCGAGAAAACCGGCAGCCCGCGAGGCATCTCAGTTATCAGCGGAATCACGCCGGGAGATAAGTCCGAGAGCTATGAGCCTCTAATGGGCTATAATGTCGGGCTGAATCTCATGCGGGCCGACGGGCTTATAAGCTCCGTCAGGATAGCGCTCGCCGATGCGCGCGCCATCGGGTATAAGATCCAGGATAACAAAATCGCGGGATTCCTCTACCCGATGGGAGTCCTGCTGAACCTCACGCGCGCTGTCGCGGGTGGGCAGCCGGGTCTGATCACGAAGGTCGGGCTGGGCACTTTTTGCGACCCCCGCAATGAGGGCTGCGCAGTCAACGGCATGGCAAAGGATCTCGGGCCGGTCGTTGAGCTCATGGAGATCGACGGGAAGGAGTATCTGTTCTATAAAGCGTTCAAGCCCGACGTCGCGTTCATCCGCGGGACATACGCCGACGAGGATGGCAACATTTCGATTGAACAGGAAGCGCTGATAGGCGCCGAGCTGGAAATGGCCGCTGCTGTGCGAAACAACGGCGGCACTGTCATTATGCAGGTCGCTGAGATCGTCAAGCGCGGCTCGATACCCGCAAAGAGCGTAAGGTTCCACTCCAGCTTTGTCGACTACATCATAAAAACGCAGAACCCCGACAACCATCGCCAGTGCTATATTACTCCTAAGTACAGGCCCGAGCTCACCGGTATGCTCAGGACGGCCTCGAGCGTGGAGTCCGCCATGAAGCTCGACCCGCGAAAGGTTATAGCGCGCCGGGGCGCTATGGAACTCACACCCGGAGCAGTAATCAACTTCGGCGTCGGAATCCCCGCCGCGATCAACAGCGTCGCCGACGAAGAAGGCATTGCGGATAAAACCGTTACCTCGGTCGAGTCCGGCCCCATGGGCGGCGTCGTTCAGGATGGGCTGGCTTTCCCCGGCGTCGCGAACGCGGAGGCTATCTACAGCCAGACAGATATCCTTAATATGTATGGCGGAGGCCTGCTCGATATGACCTTCCTCGGCTCTGCGGAGATAGACTTCAGGGGCAATGTCAACGTCTCGAAGTTCGCGGGGCGCAACGGCGGGCCCGGCGGTTTCATAGACATCTCCCAGAACGCAAAGAAGGTCTTCTTCGTGGGCATGTTCACGGCAGGCCGGCCAAAGCCGGACATCGCGATTACGGGCGGCAAGATGAGCATTTTGAGCGACGGTTCCGAGATAAAGTACGTCAACGAAGTACAGCAGATAACTTTCTCGGGCGACCAGGCCTTGAAAAACGGCCAGGAAGTCATGTACATTTCCGAACGCGCCGTGTTCAAGCTGACTAATGATGGGATCATGCTTATGGAAATCGCACCCGGAGTCGATCTGGATAAAGACGTGCTGGGTAAAATGGAATTTAAGCCCCTGGTCAGCCCTGAGCTGAAAACGATGGACGCCCGCATTTTCCTCGAAGAGAAGATGGGGCTGGCGCTGTAATCATCCGGGAGCCGCAGCATTCACTTTGCCTGCTGCGGCTCCCGGCCTGTCAGTTAATTTTGGTAAACGCTTTACCAGTACCAGGAGCCGGATAATGAGATTTCAAAACTGGGATGTGCGAGGATTCGACAGAGACGCGGCAGTAAACCTGTGCCGCGAGGGCTTCAATCCGCTCATTTCCGTTCTCCTGGTTTCGAGGGGCGTGACAGACGGCGAGGAAGTGCGGAGCCTTATATCCGAAGGAGCAGGCAGCCTTTACGACCCCTTCCTCCTTGCGGATATGGGCAAAGCGGTCGCCAGGATAAACGCCGCAATAGCGGCATCCGAGCGCATAGCCGTGTTTGGAGACTATGACGTTGACGGCATGACTTCGTGCGCAATGCTTTCAATATGGCTGCGCTCAAAGAAGGCCGACTATGAGGTCTATATCCCGAGCCGCCTTGACGAGGGCTACGGGCTTAGCAAGTCCGCGCTGGACAAGCTCAAGGCAAACGGCGTGAACCTTGTGGTAACTGTCGATTGCGGGATAACCGCAGTCGAGGAAGCTGCTCACGCGCGCGCGCTCGGCATGAGCCTTGTCATAACCGACCATCACGAGTGCAAGACAGAACTGCCGGATGCGGACGCGGTTGTCGACCCCAAGCGCCCCGATTGCGCTTACCCGAATAAGGTTCTCGCGGGCGTCGGAGTCGCATTTAAACTTATCTGCGCGCTTGAGCCCGGTATTCCTACCGGCGAACTTATAGATAAATACGCGGACCTGGTCGCGCTTGGCACAATAGCGGACGTCATGCCGGTCGCGGGGGAGAACAGGGAACTGATTAGATACGGGCTTAAGCTCATTAATGAGGAGCCGAGGTTAGGCCTGCGTTATCTGCTTGCGGAGACTATTGCCGAAAGAAGGCGCGTAACATCGGCGACCGTCGGATTCGCTCTTGCGCCAAGGCTCAATGCGGCCGGGAGGATGGGCAGGACCGAGCTGGCGCTCGAACTGCTGCTGACCGGCGACGACTCGGAAGCCGCGCAACTGGCTGAGATGCTCGGCGAGATGAACGACCGGCGCCGTGAGATGGAGCTCAGCATCTTTGAGGAAGCCGCGTCGATGCTGCCTGAAGCAGCTCCGGACGGGCCAATCGTGCTGGCAAAGCGTGGCTGGTACCAGGGCGTCACAGGCATTGTCGCCGCAAAAATGGCAGAGAGGTACGGCGTGCCCGCTATTATTATCAGCATCGACGATGATGGCGTAGGCCGCGGTTCGTGCCGCAGCGCAGGCTCGTTCAGGATTTACGAAGCGCTGCGCTCATGCGAAGACTTGCTGGATAACTACGGCGGACATGATATGGCCTCGGGTGTGACAATCGCGGATGGTCAAATAGAGGAATTCCGCAAACGGATTACCGGTATATATAAAGAGAGCTCCGGCGACTCGCCGGCGCGCGGGCTTCGCCTTGATTTCGAAGTTGAGAAACCGGAACTGCTGGCAATCGAGAATATTGCCGCGCTCGAATCGCTCGAGCCGTTCGGCGCAGGGCACGCGCCGCCTTGCATTTGCATACGGGATGCGCTGCTCACGTCAGTCCAGTCTATCGGTTCGGGCAAACACTCCCGTTTGAGAATCGAAAAATCAGGGAAGTTTCTGGACTGCATTTTCTTCTCGATGCCTGCTGAGGATCTGGGCGTCGGCGAGGGCATGCGCGTAGACGTGGCCTTCGAGCCGCAAATCAATGTGTTCCGGGGGCGCAGCAGCGTCCAGTTGCATGTGTTCGACATGCGCCCCGCGCTCCCCGATTAATGTGCTGTCTCGAATCCCTGTTCCCTGCTGCACCAAACACCAAAAAAACCACTTCTAACGAGGGAGGTGCTTTGTCATCGACGATATAACTGAAAGATACCGCAGGCTGGAAGCTGCAGTTGGCGAAAGCACTCCCGGAGCCGACCTAAAAAGAATCCGGACCGCGTTTGAATACGCGCGGCAGGCGCATGGCGCGCAAAAACGCAAGGATGGCTCAGAGTTCATAACCCATCCGCTCGCCGCTGCCGAAATCGTCCTGGAAATCGGCCTTGACGAGGATTCAATATGCGCCGCGCTGCTCCACGACTGCATAGAAGACACAGGGGCTTCATACGAAGAGATAGAGAAATTGTTCGGGAAAGACGTCGCAGAGATAGTCGAGGGCGTGACAAAGTTGACCCGCGTCTCGTATCCGGGCAAGGAAAAAGGCAAAGACCAGAACAAGCAGCCAAACAAAGAAAAAGAGCAGATGGAGAATCTGCGAAAGCTCCTTATCGCGATGGCGAAAGATATCAGGGTAATACTCATAAAAATCGCAGATCGTCTGCATAATATGCGCACGATGGAGTATCAATCCGGAGAGAAACAGCTCGAGAAGGCGCATGAGACTATTGAGATGTACGCACCTATAGCCCACAGGCTAGGGATGCAGAAGATAAAATGGGAGCTTGAAGACTTATCGATTGAGTACCTGGATGCGTCGGCATGCAACGATATCCGCGAGGGGCTAAAACTCCGCCGCGCGCAGGATGAGAGTTTCCTTAGCAAAGTCCAGGACATGATACGCGCAAGGCTGCGCGAGCTCAGCATTGAGTCCGAGGTTTCCGGGCGGATCAAGCATATGTACAGCATATACAGAAAGATGTTCAACCAGATCAAGAACCGCGAGCTTTCGGAAGTGCTCGACCTTTACGCATTTCGCGTCATTGTCAACGACATAGCAGATTGCTACAACGTGCTTGGCTGCATACATGATATTTTCCACCCAATGCCGGGGAACTTCAAGGATTATATCAGCACGCCAAAACCGAATATGTACCAGAGTCTCCACACATCCGTCATAGGCGGCGACGGCGTTCCTTTCGAGGTTCAGATACGCACGCATGAAATGCACCATACTGCCGAGTACGGCATTGCCGCGCACTGGAAGTACAAGCAGGAAGAAGGCGGAAAAGTAGCCGACGAGGAAAAGTTCGCGTGGGTCAGGAGGCTTCTGGAGTCCCAGCAGGACTCAGACGCGCAGGATTTCATCCAGGCACTAAAGGTAGATATGTTCGCCGACGAAGTTTATGTCTTCACGCCCAGCGGCGATGTGCGCAACCTGCCTGCGGGCGCCACTCCGATCGATTTCGCATACAGCATCCACTCCGAAGTCGGCAACAGGATGACAGGCGCCATCGTGAACGGGCGAATGGTGCCGTATACGCATGTCTTGCACAGCGGCGACGTCGTCAGGATCCTGACTTCAAACTCCGCAAAAGGGCCGAGCCGCGACTGGCTGGATATTATCAAGAGCCCGGAGGCGCGAAATAAGATCCGGCAATGGTTCAAAAAAGAAAGGCGCGAAGAAAATATCATCCACGGCAAAATGGCGTTCGAGTCAGAGCTTCGCCTGGCGAACCTGAGCATGGCCGACCTTTCGCGCGACGATGTGCTGGCGAAACTGCTTGAAAGGCTTGCGTTCGGGACTTTTGACGAGCTGTGCGCAGCTATGGGTTATGGCGGCATTTCGGCGCAAAGAGTAGTGAACAGGATCCGCGACGATTTGCGCCAGGCGACGAAAGCCAAGAAGAAGGAAGACCAGCAAAAGCCCGGCAGGGACGACGCCCGGCAGGCGCGGCCCCAGCATGGGGTCATGGTCGAAGGTCTGGACAACTGCCTCGTAAGGTTCGCTCACTGCTGCGAGCCCGTCCCGGGGGACCTTGTCACGGGGTTTATCACGCGCGGCCTGGGCGTATCCGTCCACAGGCAGGATTGCGGCAACTATATAAAATCCGGCGCGCAGCCGGGCGACCCGGGCAGGTGGGTGAACGTCTCCTGGGCGGATACTGAAGGAAAGGCTTACCCGACAGGCATCACGCTGACTGCAAGCGACAGGGCCGGCCTGGTCGTCGATGTGGCGTCGATACTGAACAAGCTGAATATCAAGATATCCTCATTTACAGCCAAAGACGCCGGCGCGGGGGGAGTCGCGGTATCCGTGACGATTGACGTAAAGAACCGCGACGAGCTTGTGGCGGCAATGGCGAGGCTCATGTCCGTACAGGGCGTCACCGATATCCGCAGGGCAGGGTGAAAGGCGCCTATGGATAAAGAAACGCTTGAAGGCCTGATCAGCGCCGTCATATACTACAACCCCGAAAACGGCTATTCGATATTGCGCATAGATACGCGAAGCGGCAGCGCTACGGCGACAGGCTGCATACCGGGCGTCAAGGCAGGGGAGAAAATATCGCTTCAAGGCACTTGGACAACGCACCCTAAGTACGGCGAACAGTTCAAGACAGAGTCGTACGAAATACTGCCGCCCAGCGGCACTGACGACGTACTCAGGTATTTATCGTCAGGGATAATCAAGAATATCGGGCCGTCAAAGGCTCGCGACATTGTTGAGAAATTTGGCGCGGAAGCGCTGCATGTCATTGAAAACGCACCGGAAAAGCTCTCCTCAATAAAGGGTATCTCGCAAAAGAGCGCGCGCCAGATTGGGGAGGATTTCCGGCGCCAGGCGGAGCTCAAGCGTCTTATTGACTTTCTGGCGGCTTACGGCATCAAGCCGCTTGTCGCTATGCGCGTTTATAAAGACTATGGCGATGATTCCCTGGATGCAGTCAGGGAGAACCCATATATAATCGCGGGCGACGCTTACGGCGCAGAGTTCTCCGAAGCGGACGCGATAGCTCTCGAGCTGGGTTTCGCGAGCGACGCTCCGGAGCGCGTATCAGCGGCAATAGTATTTGAGCTGGTGTACAATCTTGGCAACGGGCATACTTTCATACCCAGGCTAAAGCTTACGGCGGTTACTGACGAGCTCATCGGCGCGGGGAGCGATGCCGTCGAGGAAGCTCTCGATGCGCTCTGCGAGTGCGGCGACGTCGTACAGGAAACTGTCGCCGGTGAAGAAGCCTGTTACCTGCGGCATATGCACGAGGCAGAGAAGTACACGGCAGACCGGCTGAAAGACATGATCCGCCCTATCGACAAGCCGGACAAGCTGGCGGAACTCATCGCCGGCATCGAACGCGGGCAGGCTATCGGCTACGCGGCTTTACAGAGGAAGGCTCTCGAACTCGCTGCCGGCAGCGGCGTCATGGCGCTCACAGGCGGCCCTGGTACCGGCAAGACGACCGCAGTACGCGGGATTCTCATGCTGATGGACGAGCTTAGCTTGAAAACCTTGCTGTGCGCGCCTACCGGCAGAGCCGCGAAAAGGCTCTCCGAGACATGCCGCAGGAGCGCAGCGACGATACACCGCATGCTGGGCGCAAGCCCCGGCGAGGATGATTTGCTGCTGTTTGACCACGACGAGAGCAATCCACTTAATGCCGACGTCGTGATTGTCGACGAGTCGTCGATGGTAGACGTGGCCTTAATGAGCGCCTTGCTCGCAGCGATGCCCAAAGGCTCGCGGCTTATTATGGTCGGCGACGCCGACCAGCTCCCCCCTGTAGGGCCGGGCAGCGTGTTCGCGGATGCGATCAAGAGCGGAGTTGTGCCCACAGTAGCGCTTACGGAGATATTCAGGCAGGCCGAAGGAAGCGGGATCGTGCGCGGCGCGCACAGCGTCAACAATGGGGTCATGCCTGAGCTGAGGGAGAAATACCCTGACATGTTTTTCCTAAAGCGTTTGACTGACGCGCAGGTGACAGAAACGGTCGCCGAGCTATACGGTAAACGCCTGCCGGAGAACATGGGCATCGACCCTGCGCAGATTCAAGTGCTCTCGCCAACCAGGAGACGGGAAGCGGGAACGCTGCTGCTCAACGAGCGTCTGCGTGAAGCCGTGAACCCGCGCAACCCGCGCAAAAAGGAGAAGCAATATGGCAGTTTCCTTTTTCGGGTCGGCGACAGGGTTATGCAAATCAGAAACAATTATGATATAATCTGGAAAAGCCCGGATGGATTTGAAGATGGCACGGGCGTCTTCAACGGCGACGTTGGGGTTATTACCGCGATCAGCCACGAAAAGGAGACTGTCACGGTAGACTACGAGGAGAAACTGGTCGACTATCTGTTCGAGCAGCTTCCTGAGCTCGAACCCGCATTCGCGATGACAGTCCACAAGTCGCAGGGCAGCGAGTATAGCGCGGTGATCCTCACAATGGCTGACGCCGCTCCCGCGCTGCTGACGCGCAGCGTGCTGTATACTGCCATGACGCGGGCGAAGGATCTGCTTGTGATAGTCGGTAACCCCGACGTGATGCAGAGAATGGTGGGCAATGACAGAAGGCAACGGCGCTACAGCGGGCTGCGCGCGAGGCTGGCGGACGGATGAGCGGCGTGGCGAGCTCCGTGGTGAGCGCCGTGGCGAGCGGCGTGTGTGCCAGGCGTGCCAGGCGTGCCAGATGTGCCCTATGTGTTAGGTGCGCGCGATGAGCTTTCTATCTTCTTTGCTCGATCTGCTCTTCCCTCCAAAATGCGTATTCTGCGGCAAGATAACGGACGACTCCGCCGATTCCCATTGCGTAAAATGCGCCGGAAAGCTGCCGATGACCAACAACGGCGGCAGGAGCGCAGGCGACTTCTTCAATTACTGCGTCTCGCCGCTGTACTACGAGGACGATGTACGCAAGTCGATTTTGCGTTTCAAGTTCAAAGGCTCGACATACTATGCGGGCGCATACGGCATGATTCTCGCCGCTTGCATAGCAAGGTATGTCAGCGATCGATACGACCTTATCACATGGGTACCGCTCAGCGAAAAACGAAGGCGGACGCGCGGTTACGACCAGGCGATGCTGATCGCGCTTGCGGCGGCGGGCGAGCTGGGCTGCGAAGCCGCAGAGACACTAAGAAAGGCGCGTGATACGCCTGCGCAGTCCGAGATCACTGCTCTCTCTGAGCGCCGGGCAAATATTATGGGCGCTTACCGCGTCGCCGACCCGAGTCTGGTCGAAGGGAAAAGTCTCCTTTTGATTGACGACGTCATAACTTCCGGGTCGACTCTCTCTGAGTGCTCGCGAGTCCTGCTTGCGGCCGGCGCGGATAAAATCATTTGCGCGACGCTGGCGAGAGCGGGCTGATATGGCGTCCGTGATGGGCGTTCAGTGGGGCGGGTTAACCGCAATATATTAGGAGGTGGCTTCCAAGGTTCCCAGGGAAGCCGTTAAGTTGAAATGATATTTGGCAGAGACATAGGCATAGACCTTGGCACGACGTATGTGCTGGTGTCAACCCGGGGCAAGGGCGTCATACTTCGAGAGCCCGCAGTCGTTGCAATGGACAAGAACACAGGGCGGCTCTTGAACATAGGCATGGCCGCGCAGCGCATGCTGGGCAGGACTCCGGGCAATATAGTGGCTATACGCCCCATCAGGGACGGCGCCATATCTGATTATGACATGACGGAACGCATGCTCAAGGAGCTTGTACGCAAAGCCCTATCCTTCTCGCTGATAAAGCCGAGGATAATAATATCTGTTCCTTCCGGAATAACCGAGGTCGAGGAACGCGCCGTCATCGACGCCGGCGTAGCGGCAGGCGCGCGCAAAGTGTACCTGATGGAATCCCCCCTCGCGGCAGCAATCGGCGCCGGTATAGATATCTCTAAGCCGGAAGGCAACATGGTCATCGACATTGGCGGGGGTACAACGGACATAGCCGTGCTGTCACTGTCAGGCGTCGTAGAGTCCGTATCGCTAAAAGCCGGCGGAGAGTCTTTCGACGACGCGCTCATTAAATATATCAGGCGTAAGCACAACGTGCTGATAGGCGACACAACCGCGGAAGAGCTAAAGAAGGGAATCGGCTGCGTCTTCCCGCGCGCGGACTCGGTTGCTATCGAAGTTAAAGGGCGCGACCTTTCTTCCGGGCTCGCGAGAGCTGTGGCAATCAGCTCGACGGATACGCTCGAAGCTTTCGAAGAGGTCAGCGAGCGGATAATCGACGGCGTACACAGCATTCTGGAGAACACGCCGCCGGAACTGGTGGCGGACATATCCCAGAACGGGATTATCCTCACAGGCGGCAGCAGCCTGCTCTGGGGATTCGACAAGCTGATCGCGAACCGCACAAGCATCAACACCCACACGGCAGACGACGCCGATCTTTGCGTCGCAAACGGCCTCGCAAAATCATTGGCGCGCGTCGGGGAGATGAGCGAGGGCACAATCAACCTGGCCAGAAGGCGCCAGATGAAAATATAATGATGCAATAAGGAGGTTGCCCCCGAAAATGGCGAAGAAACAGTTTAAATCCGAATCGAAGCGGCTGCTTGACCTGATGGTGAACTCCATCTACACGCACAAGGAAATATTCCTGCGCGAACTGATATCGAACGCATCCGACGCGATCGATAAACTATGCTACATATCCCTGACCGACGATAAAGTCGGAATGACCCGCGACGACTTCAAAATCGTCATCGAAGCCGATAAAGAAAACAGGACGCTGAAAATCAGCGACAATGGAGTCGGCATGACAGCGGAAGAGCTGGAGTCGAATCTCGGCGTCATTGCGAGAAGCGGCTCTCTCCAGTTCAAGAATGAAATGGAAGAAGGCAGCGAGGATATCGATATAATCGGTCAATTCGGCGTCGGGTTCTACTCGGCGTTCATGATAGCGTCGCGCGTCACGGTGACATCCCGCGCATACGGCGCAGACTCCGGCAACCAATGGGTGTCGGAGGGATCCGACGGCTACACTGTGTCGCAGTGCGCGAGAGACAGCATTGGCACGGATATAATCATCGAAGTCAAGGCAGACACGGATGACGAAAACTACAGCGAGTACCTCGAAGAGCACACGCTGCATAACCTGATAAAGAAGTACTCGGACTATATCCGCTGGCCGATAAACATGGAGGTTACAAAAAGCCGCCAGATCGAAACCGACGAAACCGACGACAAGGGGAACAAGAAAAAAAGCTGGGAAGATTATACTGAGATCGAGACAGTCAACAGCAGGATCCCGATATGGCAACGGGCGAAAAGCGAGGCCACAGACGAGGATTGCGCCGCTTTCTATAAAGAAAAGTTTTCCGACTATACCGACCCTGCGGCGATAATACGCGTGAGCGCCGAGGGCGCAGCCGTCAGCTACCAGGCGATGCTCTTCATCCCGGCAGTCGCCCCGTATGACTACTTCACGCGCGAGTACCAGGCGGGGCTCCAGCTCTACTCGTCCGGCGTTATGATAATGGAACACTGCGGGGATCTGCTGCCCGAGCATTTCCGTTTCGTGCGGGGCGTCGTCGATTCTCCGGACTTCTCGCTCAACATCTCGCGGGAGATGCTTCAGCACGACCGCCAGCTTAAAACGATAGCGTCGAACATTGAAAAGAAGATAAAGGCGGAGCTGCTGCGGCTGCTGGAAAACGACTTTGAGAAGTATGAAGGCTTCTACAAGAGTTTCGGCATCCAGCTTAAATACGGTATCGTCAACGGTTTCGGGGTCAATCGGGAGCTTCTGTCAGACCTCCTCATTTTCTACTCATCCAAAGAAGAGAAGATGATCCCGCTGTCGCAGTATGTGAGCAACATGCCGGAAGATCAAAAACACATATACTATGCCGCCGGCGAGAGCAAGGCGCTGCTGGACAAAATGCCGCAGGCGGAGCAGGTGCGCGATAAAGGGTACGACATTCTTTACCTCACCGAGGAGATCGACGAGTTCGTAGCGCGCACGCTGATGAACTTTGATGAGAAGGAGCTGCGCTCGGTCAACGACGCCGACCTTGAGCTGGAGAGCGAGGAAGAAAAGAAAGAAGCCGAGCAGCTTGAAACGGACCACAAGGATCTTCTTGAGTTTGTCAAGGAGTCGCTCGAGGGTAAAATCGTGGCAGCCAGGCTATCCCACAAGCTCAAGAGCGCCCCGGTCTGCCTCGCAGCGCAGGGCGACATCAGTCTCGAGATGGAGCGCTATTTCAAAGCCATGCAGGGCCGCCAGGACAGCATGATTGGAGATATGAAGGCCGAGCGCGTCCTGGAACTAAACCCCGCGCATCCTTCGTTCGCAGCTTTGAAAGACGCGTTTGAGAGCGACAAGGACAAGGCTGCCGGCTACGCAGGGCTGCTGTACGGCCAGGCGCTGCTTATCGCAGGAGTCCCGCTCGAGGACCCAGCGGAGTTCTCGGAGCTTGTGAGCAAGTTCGCTTTCGACTAAAGTAGTGGGTACCTGAACAGACACAGTATTATATTTATAAAGGGGGACCTATCAAATGGCAGACTATGTAATGAATACCGATGGCGAGTACGGCAAGTACATCACGCAAAACCTCCAGGCGCCGCCGATGAACGAAGAGTTCAACGAAATGTACAAAAAGTGGGCGTCGCGCCTGCTCTGGATGGACACGAACGTCGTACCCGGAGCCTTCCAGATGAACACCTCATGGTACACCAAAGCCCCTGACTTCCGCCCGCTGTACAGGCACGAGGAACACGTCCACGACTTTGACGAGATGATAGGCTTTCTCGGATCGAACTATGAAGACCCGTATGATCTCGGAGCTGTGATAGAGATTGGAATCAACGGCGAACTGCACAGGCTCACGAAAAGCTCGATAATCTTCATGCCCGCCGGAGTGAAGCACCTGCCGCTCTCGATACTGGAAATGGAGCGCCCGGTCCTGCACTTCTCGATCTCCATGAGCCCGACCTACACAAGCACAAGAACCGAAGGTATGAAAGAAGGCGAAACGAGCCTGTACAGCTACTGACTCGCTTTCAAGTGCTTAGGGGGGCAGCGAAACGTCCCCTGGTAATGATATGAAACGCTTCATCTGCATACTGCTCATGCTGGCTATGTCGGCGGGGGCTGCGGGCTGCGACGCCGGCAGCCGCTCGCCGCTTGAGCATGGGCCTGATGAGCAGGCAAGCAGCTCTGCTGAAGCCGGCAGCGCCAAGCCGCCGGTAACAATAACGTGGGATCGCGAGGTGAACGATATGTCTCCTTCTATGGAAGAACCGGGAACAGCGGTTGCAGAAAGTGCGCGGCCGGACACGGAGCAGGGTGCGGCGCCGGGCTTTGACGAGCAAGCAACTGACGCCGAGCCGGGAGAAGCGGCCGACACTGAAACGCCATCCATCGACGGCGCGCAATCAGGCGACGGCATATCGGGAGAAACGCCGGACGACGCCGGGCAAACCGGCGCATCCGATCCCGGAGCCTCTACAGATAGTGGCGCCCCGCCCGTCGGGCAGGCTCCTGCCTTTGGGCTGATCGACGCTCACGCCGACACGATCACGCGCGCTCTGCTGCATAATCAGGGCATGTACAGCAACGACTTGCATATCGACTTCAAGCGGCTTTTGGAATACGGCACGCCGGTCCAGGTCTTCGCGCTCTGGTGCGCGGACAAGTATGTGCCGAACGCATTTGATTACACAAACTCACTCATCGACTTCTTTGAGAGCGAAGTAGCGAAATATTCAGACATCATCGAGATTGCGCTTTCACCCGAAGACATGGCGCGTAATGCCCGCAACGGCAAAATCAGCGCCGTCCTCGCCATTGAAGGCGGGGAAGCGCTGATGGGCTGCCTTGAGAACCTGGATCACTTCTACGGCAGAGGCGTCAGGATTATGACCCTGACCTGGAACCGCGAGAACGAGCTCGGGTACGGCCAGGCAACCGGGTCAAACAATGGCTTGAAGCCATTTGGAGCGCAATGCGTTCAAAGAATGGAAGAGCTTGGGATGATAATGGATCTCTCGCACATCAACGAGGCCGGGTTCTGGGACGCGCATAACCTCAGCACACGCCCGTACATGGCAAGCCACTCGAACTCCTACGCGCTTACGCCCCACAAGCGGAACCTGACCGACGCGCAGATAAAGGCTGTGGTCGATACAGGCGGGATAGTCGGGCTTGCGCTGTATCCGCAGTTTCTCTCGCCAAGCGGCAGCGCAAGTATTAGCGACATACTGGCAAACATCAGCCATTTCATCAGCCTTGGCGCGGGGGCAAACATCGGGTTCGGTTCCGATTTCGACGGTTTTGACACAATGCCCAAGGGGGTCACCGACGTTTCGTCGTTTAAGTACCTGGAAGAGAAGATCACCGAGGCCTTCGGCGATACTGTCGCGCGCAGCATAATGTCATGGAATTTCTACGAGTTCTTCGTCCGGTATTTTCTGCACTAGAATCAATCAGCTATAAGTCCCGCCATCAACATGTCCGTTCAGGTACCCGCAGGGGGTACCTGAACAGTTGCAGTGCCCCTTACTACCCGATTTGCAGTTGTATGCCAAACTTTTCTCTGAGGCTGTCAAATGTTGCGGGGTCTTTCGCGAGTTCGGGCGAGTATTGCAGGATAGAAGCGCGGTCGAGCATATATGCCTGCATGCGCGGCAGCCCGCCTGTGTCATACACCACAGCGTCGGTCAAAGCTTCGATTGCGCAGTTAGCCAGCTTCGGCACTCTTACGACGCAGCCCGGTTTGGCGATGAACTCTTCATCAAATACTGTAAACTTCACTTGCCCCTGTGTGACGTAGTACAACTGCTGGAGGGTGCTGTATTTCTTTGTCTTAACAGCATACCCCTTTTCCATCTCGTAAGCCCACATCTCGCATACTCCGCCGTTCTCCCAACGTGCGGAGATCATTTTTGCCGTGACTCCATCCAGTTTGAATGCCGCCAGGGGGCGGCTGATATGCCTCACTGCGGTGCATTTTTCGACTTCGGCTTCTTCCCAGACCGGGACTTCGCGGCCATACGAGCCTGTGTCGCTGCCGCCTCGCCGCGCCATCTCCGGGTACTCCGGGTCGTCGCGGAAGTCAGGGTCTCTGGCATAAAGCGTCGGGATGACTTCCGTGTAGGGGTTGATCGTCAGGCCGTGGGCGAATAGGCGGAACTTGACAGGCGAGTGAAACAGCATGGCGTGCGCTTCGTAAGGTTGCAGATGCAGTATGCTTCCCTCTTCGACGAGCACCTTCATGCCGTTTACGTACAGGTCCATGCTCCCTTCATCGACGAAGAAGATCTCCCATCCTACGTGATGTTCGTGGAGATGCAGGTCAGCTATGGTGCTGCCCTCAGACGGCGGGAGCATGAGAGAATCCGTCATGTAGAAGATCCTGTCCGGGCCTTCGGGCAAGTTGAGGGTACGCTGGATTTCCCCCCTGTCGCCGTTCGGGCGCATAAACTCTGTTGCGTACAGCCAACTGTCTTCGCTGTTGAAATCCTTGAAGTACGGGTGTGCCATTACGTATCATTCCTTTCATTTACATATCGAACTGTGTCCGTTCAGTTACCTGCTAATCATAATAACACAAATCGCGCGAGTTGCATACCGGCATAGGTTATTACTTCGCTGAATAATGCAACCATTTTGCTTCCCGCGACGATAACCGTACAGAAGGGTACCCAAAAAGGAGGCAATGACAATAGGTCGATGGCAGAGTCGTAAGCTGCTGGTACGAAATCGACTCCATGTACTTTGGCGCTCCCGAGAGTCTTACGCTGATACTTGAGGGATACCAGGGCGCGGTTATAGAGATACCTTTAGTCTTGGGTTGATTGCTCCTGCGGAACAAGTCAGCAGTGAAAGTGGACAAAATGTCCACTTTCACTGCTGACTACTTTTTGCGGATTCTTTCTAATTTTGCTCGGCGCACCAAATATCTTCCAAAGCTTTGTAGAACAGAACCGAGTTTCTGTCAATATCAACGAACATATATAACTGCTCCTTTCGCAAATGCATCTGCGTATGTGCCGCCGTTTTTTGACAACTCGAGAGCACTCTGTTCATTCTCGAGAAACGCATCGCACCTCGTTCGAATACCGCGCTTCTTTCTCATAAAGTGTATTGAAGTGGCAAGTCTAGCTTCATCTCTTATCGTGTGGTCGACCCCATTTGCAACACAAACCGGTTTAAATAACTGCCTTGAATAATAACATCAAAGGCATTATAATAAACCCGAGGCGTAGCAATGCTATTGTGTATGTGGCAGAAGCACATACGCAGGTCGGGGAGTGTTCCTGCGCTCCCCGGCTGCTGCACTTTTGTTTCTTCGGGCATTATCGCTTGTTAAAAGTGAATTTCAAGAAAAAAACGAAAACAAATTTACGAACAATTTTAGGGGAGGAGATACTTTACTATGGGACTGTTTGACAAGATTAAAGAGCAGGGGGGCGGCGCGGCGGAGGTTCCGGGCGGACAGCCGCCGGGGTTTACGGGAGGCGCAAACAGGGTTGTGCCTATCGTTTTTGCGTCGATGCCGGAGACTCTTGCCGAGTTCACCGCTTTGCCGCAGGCTGCGCTGCAGAGTCCGTTCGATACTTCAGCACTCGTCGTCGCGGCTCTGTGCGTCTACCCTCTCGACAAGGACGCGTGCATCGCTATGATCAACTATCTCAGCGGGCCGTCGCCGATGTCGCAGCGCGACCTCCAGTTCCTCAGGGATCGCATGGCTCAAAACAACAAGGCTAGATTCATTGGAGCGTCGTATTTCAGCGGCGCCACGCCGCAAAACGATTATATGCCGTCGCAGCCTTACACGGTGACGGTCAGCGAGCACCCGTACAGCTACGCGAAAGAAGGCGTCGTTTCGCTGAATGTCAGATCGGGAGGAGCCGACTCTGCTCGCAGCATAGAAACGCGCCTTGCTAAGGATGGCAAGTGGTATATCTGGCAGAGCGGGTATCACGCGCTGCTGGTGGATATTCGCCAGCCGGAATCGACGAACCCCTGGGCATAGTTTAAGGTGGGCTGCACCCACAACCCAATGTACAATACCAGAATTCAGGAGTCAGAATATAGACGAGGGTTACGTAGTTTCGTGTTTCTTGTTAGCTAATATGGTCCGTAAGGTACTAATAAGCCACGCCCCAGACAACCATCGTATCTGAAGGCTTGCCGCAGATGGTGCAGACGTTACCGACGCGTTCCTGCTCGTAGGGGATGCAGCGCGAGGTCACTCCGGCTTCTTCTTTCATGCGCGCTTCGCACTCCTCGCTGCCGCACCACATAGTCTTGATGAACCCGCCGTGGCTCTCGAGGATCTCCTTCGCCTCGCCCAGAGTCGCGGCAGGGTGCGTGTTGGCTGTGAGGTTCGCCTTAGCCTTGTCGTACAGGCTCGTCTGGATGTCGCCCAGCAGGCGCGCGGCGTATGCTTCAAGCTCAGCCAGAGGCACGGCTGCCTTCTCGCCGTTATCGCGCCGCGCCGCCATGCATTGCTCCTGCTCGATGTCTTTCGGGCCTATTTCTATGCGCAGCGGCACGCCTTTCATCTCATGCTCGGCGAACTTCCAGCCTGGGCTTTGGTCTGAAGCGTCGATCTTGACGCGGATACCGGCATCTTTCAGTCGGGCGGCGATTTCTTCCGACTTTTCCATAACGCCTGCTTTTTGCGATGCGATTGGAATCACGACTACCTGAACCGGAGCGATTCGAGGCGGCAAGCAAAGCCCGTTGTTATCTCCGTGCGTCATAATTATACCGCCTATGATGCGCGTCGACAGGCCCCAGGAGGTTTGGTGCGGGTGGCGCAGCTTGTTCTCCCTGTCTGAGAACTTTATATCAAACGCTTTTGCGAAACCGTCTCCAAAGTAGTGCGATGTACCGCTTTGGAGCGCTTTTTTATCGTGCATCATGCATTCGAGCGTATATGTCGCCTCCGCTCCGGCAAACTTTTCCTTGTCGGTCTTGCGCCCCTTTACTACCGGCATGGCGAGGTAATCTACGCAAAGCTCCTCATAGACGTCCAGCATCTGCTGCGTCTCACGCTGCGCTTCTTCCGCAGTCTCATGCAGGGTGTGGCCCTCCTGCCAGTGGAACTCCCTGCCGCGCAGGAAGGGGCGCGTCGATTTCTCCCAGCGCAGCACGCTGCACCATTGGTTGTACAGCAGCGGCAGGTCGCGCCAGGATTTTACGATGTGGTTCCAGTGATCGCAAAAGAGCGTCTCGGACGTCGGCCGTATGCAAAGCCGCTCGGCCAGTTCTTCCGCGCCGCCGTGAGTCACCCAGGCGACCTCGGGGGCGAAGCCTTCGACGTGATCTTTTTCTTTTTGCAGCAGGCTCTCCGGTATGAGCAGCGGCATGGAGACATTCTCATGCCCAAGCTCCTTGAACCGCGTATCGAGCGCTGACTGGATGTTCTCCCATAGCGCGTACGCGTACGGCCGCATGATGAAGAATCCCTTGACGCCGGAGTAATCGATCAGCCCCGCTTTTGTCACTACATCGGTGAACCATTGCCCGAAGTCTTCATCCATGTTTGTTATCTGCTCGACGTTCTTCTCTCTTGCCATAATGCTTTCCCTCATTAATTTTACATTTCGAGTTGTATGCCCATATTATATAACGCTTGTCAAGGCAGCGGAAAAATGCTATGATGATTGCCGTAAATCGACTACAGCTATTATGGACTCGGAGGTGCAGATGCTTAACGCTCTTCAAGCTGTGCGGGATTACCTTGAACCGGCGATGGTTTTCCCTGCCATCACCTTGCTATTGCTCGCCCTCTTTTTCATATACTACGCAAAAGTATCGCGCCCGGAGGCGGGGACGCTCGAATGGGTCGAACGCGAAATCAGCAAAACTCAGTTGACGTTCGCCTTGCCCCGATACAAAATGGGGAAGAAAGACGCGCTCCCGCTGGCGGTGATATTGGCGCTCTTTGCGTTCCTGGCGTTCTTCGTGCTCGGCGACACAGAAGCGCCGCAGAGCTTCCACCAGTTTACGAAGGAAGAGAGCGAGATTATAATCGAACTGGACTCTCCGGAGAAGATTGAGTCGATAATGTACTACACAGGGCTTTGGACGGGCCGCTACACGCTCGACTTATCGACAAACGGCGTCAACTGGATCAGGCAGGATCCGCTCGGCTACGAGGACGCGGTCAAAGAGTCCCCAACTCCATCCCCGCTGCCGTCCCCGGCTATGAACCAGTCCTACGCGCACCTTTTCAAGTGGCGGCTGGCGGAGCTTAACGCGGATAACCCGGCGGTGAAATACATCCGGCTAAAAGCTTCAAACTATCCGATGGAACTTGGCGAGATCGCTATCTACGGCGAAAACGGCAGGATCCCGGCTACGCGCCTTTGGTGCCCGGAAGCCCCCGCGCTGCTGGACGAGCAGGAGCTCGTACCCTCCAGGCCGGAGTATATGAACAGCATGTACTTTGACGAGATATACCACGGCAGGACCGCACTCGAACATCTGCGCAACATCAGGCCTTACGAGACGACCCACCCGCCTCTCGGGAAAGAGATCATCGCTGTCTCGATCAGCGCATTCGGCATGACCCCGTTCGGCTGGCGTTTCCCCGGCGCCTTATTCGGCGTGATTATGCTCGCTATCTTGTACATTTTCATCAAGAATATGTTCGGGAAAACGGCTGTTGCGACCTGCGGCACGCTTCTGCTGGGGTTCGATTTTATGCGCTTTGTACAGACGCGGATTGCTACGATCGACACCTACGGCGTGTTTTTCATATTACTGTCGTACTACTTCATGTACCGCTATATCACGACCGCCGCAGACGCGCCGTTCAGGAAGCATATACCGCCACTCGCGCTTTCCGGCCTTTTCTTCGGAATCGGCTGCGCTTCAAAGTGGATCGTCATTTACTCGGGCGTCGGTCTGGCGGCGCTGTATATAATAAGGCTCGTCATGGCGGCCAAGCAGTTCGACAGGTACTCGATCCCCGGTTTCAGGAAGCTGCTCGTGAAAACGCTGTCATGGTCTGTCTTGTTTTTCGTGATTATCCCCGTTGCGATTTACTGTCTCAGCTACATCCCTTACGGGCTGGCGCAGGGCATGGAGATTGGCGAAGGGATGCTCACTAACAAGGATTTCTACAAGATTATCTGGGATAACCAAAAGTCAATGCTGTCTTACCACGGCAAACTCATAGCCGAGCATCCTTATTCCTCATGGTGGTATCAGTGGATCGTGGACGGAAGGCCGATTCTCTACTATAACCAATATGAAGGCACGGTGCGCTCTACCTTCTCCGCGTTCGGGAATCCGGTGATCTGGTGGGGCGGTTTCGTGGCGATGGTCGTTATGGTTCTGCGCCTTGTGAGGCAGCGGGATGGGAAGGCTCTCTTTATTCTCATTGGCTACCTTTCGCAACTGCTCCCATGGGTCTTTATTTCGAGGATAGTTTTCGTCTACCACTATTTCCCGAGCACGCTATTCCTTGTGCTGGCTATTGCGCATCTTTTCAACACGATCCTCGAGTCGAAGCACAGTTGGCGCAAGGCTTCGGTCTATGCATACACGGCGGCTTCCGGGGTCGTGTTCGGGATGTTCTACCCGGCTTTGACAGGTGTGTGGACGCCGCAGTGGTACTTTAAATATCTCTTGCGCTGGATACCCGGAGCCTGGCCGATCTAGTACCCTGAAGCATCTAAAAGCTTACAAAAATTGCGGTGTATTTTTTCGGTAATCAAGGCGAAAGGCCGAAGGAATACCCCAGGTATTTCAAGGACTTTCAACGCAGAGTAACGGAAAAAGACATCGTAAGAATGTAAACTTTTAGATGTTACAGGGTACTTGGAATCTTGGACGACGAGGTGATAGTTATGGATAATGGCGCAGTTATAGCGCTCGCGTGCGACCATGGCGGCTTCGAGCTGATGTCGGAGATCAAGGCGTACCTTGGCGATCGCGGCTTGAAATTTGCTGACTTCGGGACTTACTCCAGCGACAGGTGCGACTACCCCGACTTTGCCCGGCGCGCTACGGACGCGATCATCAGCGGGCAGTGCGCCGCCGGTATACTTGTCTGCGGCACGGGCGTTGGGATGTCTATAGCCGCGAACCGGGTCCCGGGGATTCGAGCCGCGCTCTGCGGCGACTGTTACACGGCGGAGCTGACGCGCCGCCACAACGATGCGAATGTCCTCGCGCTGGGCGGCCGCGTACTCGGCTCCGGCCTCGCGCTGAAGATCGTCGAGACATTCCTGGATACAGGGTTTGAAGGCGGCAGGCATGGCGAGCGGATTGCGATGCTCGATGCGAATCGGAGCGCAGCGGACACGGGATTGCGGGTCAACTCCGCGTCAAGCGCGGAGCAAGTGTGGCCTGTCGCAATGACGAAAATGTGAGTAAATGTCCAAGGCTCCTTGACAATGGTAGTGTAAAGCAGATTATGAAACGGAGCGTTTTTCACCGTGGGCAGATATGTACCAAACACCTACAACAACCGTCGCTTCCTCAGGATAATCGTCAGGATTATCCTGTCGGCCGCGCTTGCCATCGCTGTGCTTTTCGTGGCTTTGTTCATCGGCCTGAAGCGTTATATCGCATATAACAGCGACGGTACTATCAGGCTCGACATCCCGTTTTTGATGGAAGAGTAGTTATGCTGGATCCTGTATTTGAGAAAATGGAACGGATTATAGTGTTTGATTTTGAACTGTTCGGCAGGAAGTTCGAGGTCAGCAACACTATATTCGTTACGTGGATCATCATGGCAATCCTTATCGCTTTGTCGTTGCTGTTTACGCGAAAACTATCCGTGCGCAGCCCCGGGAAGCTGCAGCGGGTCGCAGAGCTCCTCGCGGAGACAGTTAACAACCTCTGCAAAGAGTCGATAGGCGGGCACTGGCGCAGGTTCATGCCCTACCTCGGCACGCTGATACTCTACATAGGAATGTGCAACATCATCTCGATATTCAACTTTATCCCCGGTTTGCACATCTACCCTCCGACCAAGGACATCAACGTTACAGGCGCTCTGGCCGCGATCAGCATAGCGATAGTAATATACTCAGGGTTCCGGTACAAGGGCTTCAAGGGCTGGGCGAAGAGCCTCGCGGACCCGATGCCGCTCATGGTACCGTTCAAGCTCCTGGAATATGTGACCAAGCCGCTTTCGCTATGCCTGCGGTTGTTTGGCAACGTTATTGCGGCCTTTATCATTATGGAGATGCTCATAGCGCTGCTGCCAATCGTCGCATCGCCATTCAGCGCGTATTTCGATTTGTTCGACGGAATACTGCAAGCATATATCTTCGTATATTTGACTTCGATATATATCGGTGAAGCGATCGAGGTCGAAGAGCATACATAGGAGCCTTGGTGCCTACCACCATAAACTTTTGCGCAAGGAAAGGATTTAAATTATGAACACATTCGCGGCATTGGGAGCGGGGATCGCCGTTCTGACGAGCATAGGCGCGGCCATAGGCGTCGGCCTCAGCGCAGGCAAAGGCGCGGAGTCTATCGCCAGGCAGCCGGAAAAGGAAAAATCGATCCGCTCGCTCGCATTCCTTGGCATGGTCCTGTCGGAAGCCTGCGCCATTTACGGGCTGCTGATTGCGCTGCTCCTGTTCACTAAAGCGTAACCGCCATGAACCTCTTTGATTTCTACATCCCCGAATGGTTCTTCGTCGCGCTCAACCTGGCGATACTCGTCTTCGTACTCAGGCGCGTCCTATGGAAGCCTGTGAACAAAATCCTCGATGAGCGCGCAGAAATCGCGGAGAAGGCTGCACAGGACGCGCAGGAAGCCGCGCGGCTTCTGGAGGAGATGGATCAGCTCCGCTCTAAGTTCGACGCTGACATGGAGACCTTGACCGTCGAGCTTATGAAGGACGCGCGCGCACGCGCCGGCCAGGAGTATGACAGGATCATCGGCGACGCAGAGAAGAAAGCGGATCAAATCATTCAGGCGGCGAAGGTGAAGGCCGGCCAGGAGCACGATGTCATGATGGAAGAGACAAAGAAACAGGTAGTCTCGGTCGCCATCGACATCACAGGGCTGCTGCTTGGCGCCAGCATGGATACTGACAAGAACAAAGCGCTGCTTGAGAACTATCTTTCAGGAAAGGCGTGAGACGAGTACCGTATGGCAAAGGTATCCGAGAGATATGCGGAGGCTCTGTTTGACGCCGCGACGCGCCTGGGATGCGCGGAAGAGGTCGCAGATGAGCTGCCCGCTATCAGCCTGCTTATTTCCGGCTGCGGCCGGTATCTTGGCGACCCGAATATCAGCCGTGCCGATAAAGCCTCCGCGCTGCGCGAGCAGCTCTCGGGCAATATATGCGCCCTATCGATGGAGTTCGTCCTCTTATTGCTCAACCGGAGGCACATAAAACACTTTCCTGAAGCCTCGGAACAGTTCGGGCGGCTGGTCAATGCGTACCTCGACCGGGTGACCGTAAAGCTCAGGACTCCCTATGAGCCGGGGGCTGAGTTGCTGGAGCGGCTTAAAGGCCGCTTCATCGAAGAAGGGCTGATCCCGGAAAACGCGAAAGACATATCGTTTGATATTATTGAAGATAGCGACATCGTCGGAGGGTTCATAGCGAGCTGCAACGGGCGTCAGATTGACACGTCGCTCAGGGCGACGCTTGTCAAGATCCGCCGGGCGCAGCGATAACCGCTCCACCGAAAGGATAAGACAGATAATATGGCGTCTATTGATGTTGATGAAATAAGCAGAACCTTGCTCGAAAGGGTCCGGCATTCGACGCAGTCGCCGGACGTCGACGAAGTCGGCACCGTAATACAGATTGGCGACGGCATTGCCCGCATCTACGGGCTCGAAAAATGCATGGCCGGGGAGTTGCTGGAGTTCGATACCGGAGATATGGGCATGGCTCTCAACCTGGAAGAAGACAACGTAGGCTCCGTGCTTTTCACTTCCGGCGCCATGGTCAGGGAAGGCTCCGGCGTAAAAAGGACCGGGAGGACTATGCAAGTCTCCGTCGGGGATGCGCTGCTTGGCCGCGTCGTCTCCCCCCTGACGGAAGCTCTTGACGGTAAAGAACCCATAAACACAGACAAGTTCCGCCCCGCAGAGGCTGTCGCCACGGGCGTGACGGAGAGGCAGCCTGTCAACGAACCGCTGCAGACAGGCGTTATGGCGATAGACTCTATGATACCAATCGGGAAGGGGCAGCGCCAGCTCATCATCGGGGACCGCCAGACGGGCAAGACAGCGATTGCCGTGGACGCGATGATAAACCAAAAGGATAAGGGCGTCATTTGCGTTTATGTCGCCATCGGGCAGAAAGCTTCGGTCATTGCGGGGATCGTCAACATCCTCAGCAGGCACGGCGCCATGGATAATACCGTGGTCGTCGCGACGACGTCCAGCGACTCCGCGCCTTTGCAGTTCCTGGCCCCATACGCCGGTTGCGCGATAGCGGAGGAGTTCATGTATGCCGGCAAGGACGTCTTGATTGTGTACGACGACCTGAGCAAGCACGCCGTCGCCTATCGCACGATGTCGCTGCTCTTGAAACGCCCGCCGGGTCGCGAAGCCTATCCCGGGGATGTGTTTTACCTGCACTCGAGGCTGCTCGAGCGCGCGGCGCGCCTGTCCGAGCCCCTCGGCGGCGGTTCGATAACGGCTCTGCCGATTGTCGAGACGCTATCCGGAGACATCTCGGCGTATATACCGACCAACGTCATCTCCATCACCGACGGGCAGATATTCCTCGAGTCCGAACTCTTCCATTCAGGGATTCGGCCCGCAATAAACGTCGGGCTGTCAGTATCGCGCGTCGGCGGTTCCGCGCAGACGAAAGCTATGAAAAACGTCGCTGCCTCCTTGCGCATTGAACTGGCACAATACCGCGAGCTTCAGGTCTTTTCGCAGCTCGGTTCGGATCTGGACGAGTCTACGAGGGCGCGCCTGAACCATGGCTCAAAGCTGATGGATACGCTGAAACAGAGGCAGTACAACCCCCTGCCGATGGAGGAGCAGGTCGTGATACTATACTGCGCGAAGCACGGCTATCTCGCCGATTTGCCGTTTTATGACGTCGCGCGCTTCAATCAGGGGCTGGTCGCGCATGTGAGATCCTCAGCCCCGGAGATACTCGAGGACATCGTCAAGACGCATGACTTCACGGCTGAAACTGAGGAGCGGCTCAAGGCGGCCGCCGGCGCATACAAGGATTCGTTCAAACACTCTCAGACAGTATAGCGAGCGCGTAACTCCGGGGGCTCCGGGGCGAGCGCTTGATTCGAACCTATACGCGCACCAATTATACTAGCGTGCGCAAATATTCGCCACGTTGCGCCGGTCTTTTTGCTCTCATGCGGCGCGTCAAAACCTTGAAAGGCTTCTAGCATTCCTGCGGCTTTGCCCCACCACCTGAGAGCAAAAATCCTTGGCGGATCATTGGCAAATATTTACGCACGCTAGTATAACTACTCCGGAAGGAGGCCTTCCACAGCTATATGAACAGCCCGGCTCTTATCCACAGGATAAACAGCGTAAAGCAAACAGTACAGATAAGCAACGCGCAAAAGCTGATCGCGACGTCGCAGATCGGCAAGGCGCGCAGGCTTTTCGCGCAGTCCAAGCCCTACCACGACAGAATCGCAGGCGCGGTAGCGGAGGTTCTCCGGCGCTGCCCGGAAGTGACCAGCCGCTACGTAGAGCATCGCAGCGAAGCAAGCGAGAGGCGCGGGCTGCTCGTGCTGTCCGCAAACCGGGGGCTGGCAGGCGGTTTTGACAACAACATCATTCATCTCGCCGAAAAGACGCTGGAAGAACGGCCGGCCGCGTATGTGATCGTCCTCGGGCACCACTGCAGGAGCCATCTGGCGAACAAGGGACACCCCGTTGACATGGAGTACGACCAGCCGCTCGAACCTCCGGCCATGTTCACAGCGAGGGAGCTTGCGGAGAAGATGAGCGCGATGCTGCTGCAGGGGAAAATCGATCTTTTCGATATTATTTACACAAACTACGTATCTGCCGTGCGTATGGAGCCCGTCGTCGAACGGCTACTCCCCCTGAGCCGCGATATATTCAACGCGCCCGGCGAGAACAGGGACAACTTCAGTTTTGAGCCAAGCCCGGAAGTGGTGCTCGAATCCATGATCCTGAAGTACCTCAAAGGGTATCTGTACGGGTGCTTGACGGATACGTGGATATGCGAGCTGACCTCACGGGTGACGGCGATGGATAGCGCAGTTCGCAATGGCAACGATATGCTGGCGAGCCTTTCGCTCATATACAACCGCACACGGCAAGCCGCCATAACGCAGGAGATCACCGAGATCGTAGCGGGCGCCGCTGCGCTGGGCGGCGACGACTGACGCTTGCCATATCGGTGAGCAAAAAAGGAAAGGGATCGTAAATATGCAGGAAAGCACAGGAAGGATAGTACAGGTAATCGGGCCGGTCCTGGACGTGCGCTTCGATACGGGCAAGCTGCCAAAGCTCTATAACGCACTCTATGTCGATACTCCGGGCGGAGGCGCGACAGCCGAGGTGCTGCAACACATCGGCAACAATACTGTCCGCTGCATATCCATGAAACCTACTGACTATATGGTGCGGGGGATGCCTGTTCACGATACCGGCAACCCGATTACCGTACCCGTCGGCGAGGAAGTCCTCGGGAGAGTTTTCAACGTCCTGGGAGAGCCCGTAGACGATTTGAGCGCGCTAAGCGACGCGGAGCGCTGGCCGATCCACAGGGACGCGCCGCCCCTGGTAGAACAGCGCGGCGGGATGGAAGTGCTCGAAACAGGAATAAAAGTCATCGACCTGTTGGCGCCTTATGCCAAGGGCGGGAAAATAGGGCTCTTCGGAGGCGCAGGCGTCGGGAAGACCGTCCTTATCATGGAGCTTATCAGAAACGTCGCGACTGTGCATGGCGGCTACTCTGTGTTCACCGGAGTCGGGGAGCGTACCCGCGAAGGGAACGACCTCTGGCTGGAAATGCAGGAGTCGGGAGTCATCAAGCGTACAGCCATGGTGTTCGGCCAGATGAACGAACCGCCCGGCTCGCGTATGAGAGTCGCGCTTTCGGGCCTTACGATGGCTGAATACTTCCGGGACGTCCTGGAGCAGGATGTACTTTTATTCATTGATAATATATTCAGGTTCCTACAGGCGGGTTCCGAGGTCTCCGCCCTCCTTGGGCGCATACCTTCTGCCGTTGGCTACCAGCCGACGCTCGCCAACGAAATGGGTGCGCTGCAAGAGCGAATAACATCCACCCGCAACGGCTCTATAACATCTGTGCAGGCAGTCTATGTCCCGGCCGACGACCTGACCGACCCCGCGCCCGCGACGACCTTTGCGCACCTCGACGCCACAACCGTCCTGTCGCGAAGCATAGTCGAGATGGGGATATACCCTGCGGTGGACCCGCTCGAGTCCACGTCGCGGCTGCTTGAACCCGACACAGTGACGGAGATCCATTACCGCACGGCGAGGAGAGTACAGGAGATACTCCAGCGCTACAGGGAGCTGCAGGATATCATCGTCATTCTAGGCATGGACGAACTATCCGACGAGGATAAAACCACGGTACTCAGGGCGCGCAAGATTCAAAGGTTCATGTCGCAGCCATTCCATGTCGCCGAGACATTCTCCGGATATGAGGGCAGGTACGTGAGCCTGAACGATACGATCCGGAGCTTCCGCGAAATACTCGACGGAAAGCTGGACGACGCGCCGGAGGAAGCGTTCTATATGAAAGGCGCGATCGAGGAAGTATACGAGCACGCTGAGCGGCTGAAGGCGGAGGGGGCGGAGGCTGAACTTGGATAAATCTGAGCTGAACTTGGATAAATCTGAAGATGGCCTGTCCCTGACGATACTGACTCCGGAAAGGGACTTCTTCCACGGCGAGGCGGAGCAGGTCGTTTTCTCGACGCCGGAAGGCTCAATCGGCATCATGAGCGGCCATGCGCCCATGGTCGCCTCAGTCGCGGAAGGGATTATCGAAATACTGAGCGGCGGCGCCTGGAAGACAGCCGCCACAGGCCAGGGCTTTGCGGAAATCGCCTACGGCAAGGCGGAGTTCTTCGTCGATACAGCCGAGTGGGCGGATGAGATAGACGCCATCCGCGCAAAGGAAGCTCTGGAAAGGGCTGAACACCGCTTGCGCAGCAATATGAGCAGGATCGAATTCCTCAGGACTCAAGCCGCCATGAGCCGCGCGATTGCCAGGCTCAAAACTATCGAGACTTCAACAACGCACAAATAATCGGAGGGCCGCAGGGAAATGCTGCTTGGTTTTATTATAGGCGTGGTGTCCGGCACAGCTCAGTTCATCATGCTCGCGAGGTTCACAAAGACGGTGACGGACGGCACTCTCGGCAAAAGGGCCGTCATCTTCGCCGCGTCGCAGTTCCTGCTGCCTCTGGTAGTACTGCTGCTGTGCGCTTTCTTCCTGCGCGAGAGCCTTGTCTGGACCGCCACCGGCATGGTCGCCGCGCTCGGCGTCTACGCTTTCGCGCGCTTTTTACTGACAAACAGGAATAAATGAGGATTAGTCGATATGATGAACTGGATACTGCTGTGCGCCGCCGTACCGGTCACGGCCGGCGGTTTGCTCTGGCGGCGAAGCGCCGGCAGGCGGATCAGCGCCGACCGGGCGAAAAGGCGGAGCCGCGTGAGAGCAGTCGCTACGATGACAGCCGCCATCGGCATCTATCTGTTTTTGACGCAGCTTATCAGCATCATATTCGGAACGCGCGAAAGCGAAGGTTTCGCCTTTTCGCTCTGGCCGGACCGCGTCAAGCTCCTGGGGGTAAGTCTCAGCGTAACGACAATATACACCTGGGCGGCCATGGCTGCGCTTATTGTAGTTGCAATAATACTGCGGCTGGCGATAGTTTCACGTTTTCGCGCCGATAACCCGAAAGGAGCGCAAAACGCGCTTGAACTGATAGTTGAAACAGTCGGCAAATACACGGGCTCGCAGGCGCACGGCACAGGCGAGATACTATGCTCATATATCCTGTCTATCGGCGCGTTTATGATCGCGTGCGCGCTGCTCGAACTATTCCGGCTGCGGGCTCCGACCTCGGACATAACTATGACCTTTGCTCTAGCGTTTATGACCTTCCTGCTAATCAACGCATACGGCATAAAGCGCAAGGGGCTCAAAGGGCGCGTCAAGACGCTTGCGTCGCCGACCCCTGTAGTGTTCGTTTTCCGCGCCATCGCTGAGTTTGCCATTCCTGTATCGATGGCATGCAGGCTGTTCGGCAATATGCTCGGGGGTATGATTGTCATGGACCTGCTATACTCGGCGCTGGGCAACGGCGCCGTGGGGATACCCAGCGTCATCGGGCTGTTCTTCAACGTGTTCCACCCGCTGATCCAGGTGTTCATATTTGTGACGCTAACGCTCACATTCATCAATGAAGCGATAGAAGTTTAAGTGACAAGGGGGATAAACTTTAATATGACTGAGATAGGCGCGGCGCTCTGCCTGCTATCCTGCGTGGCTGCGGCGCTATCGATGGGACTGGCGACGAGCAAGGCCGTCGACGCAGTCGCAAGGCAACCGGAAGCGTCGGGCAAGATCAACGCAATACTGCTCCTCGGGCTTGCGCTAACCGAGTCGGCAGCGATATACGGCTTCGTAACAGCGCTGATAATGCTGTTTAGAGGGTAGGCGACATTCATCATGGAACTACATCCCGCAGATATACTGATTAACATCGTGAACATCGCGGTGCTCTTCATACTGCTGCGCCTCATCCTCTGGAAACCAATCAGCAAACACCTGTCCGAGCGCGCGGGGCGGGTCCGCAGCGAGCTGGAAGAGGCCGATAAGACTCTGGCTGACGCCCGGGAGCTCAAACAGGAGTACGCGGACGAACTGGAAGGTATTGAGTCGCGCGCGCGAGATTCAATGCGAGAGAGTAGGGTAAAGGCGGCAGAGGAAGCGGAGCGGATACTGGACGACGCACGCGAAAAATCCGCCGACATGCTTGGCCGCGCCCGCGAACGCATAGCGGAGGAGCGGGAGCAGGCCGTTGACAGCGCGCGCCGCGAAGTGACTGAACTCGCGGCGAAAATGGCCGCGAACATCCTCAAGCGCGAAGTCGCGCAATCCGACAGCCTCAGCGCAGCGGAAGAATTCTTTCGCGAGGAAGGATAAGCGCCCTTTATGGAAAAGCCTCTTCTTATCGTAGCCTCGGACAAGGATTCCGCGCTGGTCGAAACTGTGCGCGCCGGCTTCAAACGCAGGCTCGGCAGGGAGCTCGACTTCGAGGTAACTACGGACGAAAAAATAACCGGCGGATTCATTGCGATAGTCGATGGAAAAGTCTATGACGCAAGCTTTGGCTCCCGCCTGGACGAACTCAGCCGCCTCATGCTGGAAACAGACGCCGGCGCTGAAGTCGAACCTCCGTCATTCACGTCCGTAAGCGCGTTGCTCAGGGAACGCGTCTTATCTGCGGCAGCGGATCCCCTCATATACGAGTATGGCGTCGTGGAGAGCTGCAGCGACGATATCGTGCATATCAGCGGCTTGTCAAACTGCCATGCCGGGGAACTTGTTGAGTTTGACGGCGGAGCCGCGGGGCTGATCATGGACGTCAGCCTTGGCGGAGCCGGCGCCGCGCTGCTGGGCGGAACAGCCATGCCATCGGGCATGGTGCGCGGGACAGGACGCGCTGCGGAGATTTGCGTAGGCGAAGAACTCCTCGGGCGGATAATCGACCCGCTGGGGAACCCGCTGGACGACAGGGAGCTGAGAAGCCTCAAGCGGCGCGCAATCGAAGCGCCGGCGCCGACGATAATACAGCGGGCTCCGGTTGATACGCCTCTCGAAACGGGCATACTCTCAATCGACAGCATGATACCGATCGGGCGCGGCCAACGCGAACTGATAATCGGGGACAGGCAGACGGGAAAAACCTCGATTGCGCTCTCCGCGATGATCAACCAGCGCGATAGCGGCGTTATTTGCATATATTGCGCAATCGGGCAAAAAGCGTCCACAGTCGCGGGCGTCGCGCATACGCTCGAAAGAGCAGGTGCGCTCGAGCACACGATAATAGTCGCCGCGTTCGGCAGCGACACGGCTGCGATGCAGTATATAGCGCCTTACGCCGCATGCGCCATCGCGGAAGACTTCATGTACAAGGGGCGCGACACCCTGGTGATCTATGACGACCTGTCGAAACACGCCGTGGCGTACCGGACCATGTCCTTGCTGCTTCGCCGTCCTTCGGGGCGCGAAGCCTACCCGGGCGACGTATTCTACTTGCACAGCAGACTGCTCGAACGCTCCGCGAAGCTCGCCCCGGAGCACGGCGGGGGTTCGATGACGGCGCTTCCAATAGTCGAGACGCTTGCGGGCGACATCTCCGCGTATATCCCGACCAATATTATATCCATCACCGACGGGCAGATTTTCCTCGACACGGAAATGTTCAATGCAGGCCGCCGACCCTCGATAAACGTCGGCCTTTCGGTTTCACGCGTCGGGCGCGCCGCGCAGAGCAGGGCTATGCGCGACGTGTCGGTAAGCCTGAGGCTCGAAGTCGCCCAATACAGGGACATCGCGGTGTTCGCGCAGTTCGGCGCGGATATCGACTCAGCGACGGCTGCCCAGCTCAAGCGCGGCGAAAGGCTGACGCGCCTTCTGATCCAGCCCACGGAGAGAAACTACACGCTCGCGGAGCAAGTCTCGCTGCTACTTGCTGCTTCGATGAACCTGTTTGGGGAGGCAGATGAGGCCGAGATAGACCGGATCGTTCCGGCCCTTATGGACTTTCTGGCCGATAGCGGCAGGGCGGTCATGCGCGGCGTCGTCTCCACAGGCCAACTGACGGATAGCGACAGGGAGGACCTTGCAAGGCTGATGAAGCTCTTTATGTCCGAGTACTCTGCGGGAGGAGGTATTGCCCATGCCGGGAACGAATGAGATTCGCCGCCATATGGCGGCAGTCGAGCAAACGCAAAAGATTACGGGCGCGATGGAAATGATCTCCTCCAACAGGATGCGCCAGGTAATGGGGCATATCGACCAAAACCGACTGTATTTCGCAAACATCCGCCGCATGATGAAGGAACTGCTGACGTCTCCGCACGAAACGACGCACCCTTGTTTCCTGGAGCGCCCGCGCAGCCACAATACATTCCTCGTTATATCCGGCGACAAGAGCCTGTGCGGCGCGCATAACGCGAACGTGCTCAACTACACTCTGGCGAGGCTCAAGGAGACGCCGGGCAGCGCTTTGATAACCCTGGGGCACACCGCCGAAGACTTCTTTATTGCCCATGGCATCATTCCCGACATCGCGCTGCTTGGAATTGTGCACGATCCGACTCTCGCCAAAGCGCGCGAAGTCGCGAGCGAACTGACGCGCCTGTACGAAGATGAACTGACGGACGACATCAGGATTATTTATACTTCATTCTACGGAGACTCCAAAGGGAAGCCGGTCGAGTTCAGGCTTCTGCCGATAATACTCCACGATTATGACGACGTCAGCGACGCGGAGTCGCTCGTGGAGATACTATACCACCCGTCGCCGCAGACTGTGCTCGACATGCTGGTACCGCAGTATACAATTGGGCTTTTGTTCGGAGTGCTGGTTCAGGCGTACGCGAGCGAGCACTACGCGCGAATGAACGCTATGCACACATCGACGAAAAACGCTTCGGAAATGCTCGACGGGCTGCGAACCAAGCATAATCTCGCGCGGCAGAGCGCGATAACGAATGAAATGTCGATAACAGCGCACCCGCAATTGTAATGGATCGTTGCGGAAATGAGAGGAGAACATACCAATTGATTGTATCAATGACCGGCATCGTTAAGCGCTACAATGCGCACACCGCCCTCGACAACCTGGATCTGACGGTGAACGAAGGGGAAGCCCTTGGGCTGCTGGGCCCCAACGGCGCAGGAAAAACCACCGCGATACGCGTACTGACAGGGCTGACGACAGCGGACTCGGGCGAGGTCAAGCTGTTCGGGAGCGAGATGCGCGGCACGGCCGCCGCGATAAAAAAGAAGATCGGGCTTGTCCCGCAGGACCTCGCCCTATACGAGACGCTCAGCGCACGGGATAACCTGAACTACTTCGGACGGCTCTACGGCGTGACCGGAGCCACGCTGAAGGACCGCGTGGCGGAAGCGCTCGATGTCCTCGGATTATCCGACGTCGCCGGCAAAGCCCCGAAGAAGTTCTCCGGCGGCATGAAGCGCAGGCTCAATATCGGCTGCGCGATAATACACAAACCGGAACTCCTCATACTGGACGAACCGACAGTCGGCATCGACCCGCAGTCGCGCAACCATATACTGGACTTTGTGGAACTGATGAACAAGCAAGGCACGACGGTTCTCTACACCTCCCATTACATGGAGGAAGTGGAGCGAGTGTGTTCCAGGGTACTTATAATGGACGCCGGGCGGGTCATAGCCGGCGGCAGCGTCGAAGAACTGACGCGCTCGACGCTCATCGAGGAAACTGTCTCCGTCGAAGTACGCGACCCGGCGCCCTCATTAAAGGAAAGCATTTCAAAGGTTCAGGGCGTGCTGCGCTGCGAAGGAGAAGGCAGGACCCTTCTTGTCACGAGCAAGGCAGACTCGCAGAACCTCGCGCGCATACTCGAGTGCGCCACCCCCTATGTGATCCTGGGAGTGGAAGCGCATCGCCCGACGCTGGAGGACGCGTTCCTGACGCTAACCGGCAAGAAACTGAGAGATGGTAACGAAACATGAAGGCTTTTCTGGCGACATTTTGGATGGGGAGCAAGTTTCTATGGCGCAACCCGGTCAGCGTAGCAATACTGATCTGCTTCCCTATCGTGATCATACTCGTACTCGGCAGCGCGCTCAGCGCGTATATCACGCCTGAGACTGACCTCGAGCCGGCCGCCGTCGCTGCCGCTGCGGATCCGGGCGGGCTGCTTGGGACCTTCCTGCAAAACGATGAAGTATCCCGGTTTCTCGACGTAACGTTTACGGACCGCGAAGAAGCGGAGCGGCTCGCGTCCAACGAGGAAGTCGTCGCAGCAATTGTAGAAGAAAACGGCGAAGTATCCGTTATACGCCCCGGAGTGGGAGGCCTGTACACGCAGCTCACGATGTCGCTGATCGACTCATACAAGCAAATCGGCTCAGCGGCGGTAATCGCTGCGATGAGCGGCAAAAACGTGTACGACATCCTGGGCAAAGACGTCAGCGTAAAGGACATCCCGCTGGGAACCAGAATACCGGGCTCGATAGACTACTACGCGGTGACGATGCTCGTGATGATCCTGCTCTACACCGGCATGAACGGGCTTGACCTGTTCAACAAAGGCCTGCTCAGCGACACAGGGCGGAGGATGCTGACCACTTCAGCCTCTAAGCCGGCGCTGATAGGCGGGATGTTCGCGGCGGCTTCCGTAACGAGCTTCCTGCAAGGGATGGTGACGTTCGCCTTCACCGGGCTCGTGTACGGCGTCTACTGGGGAGAGCGGATCCCGCTTGTGCTCCTGACCCTGTTTGCAATCGTTTTATTCTCGCAGGCGCTTTGCATATTCCTCACCATGGCTATCCGCCATAACGGCGCGGTCATGGGGATCTCGCAGGCTCTGTTCTGGACGATGACATTCGTATCGAAAGGTTACGCGAAAGTATCATTCGGAGAGATGGATAAGGTATTCCAGTACGCGCCAAACTCGATGGCCCATACGGTCATTTTCGGCGCGATCTTCGGCGGCAACGAGGCGAAGATGACCTCCAACCTGATAATTCTTTACGCCTTGTGCCTTGTCTTGCTCATGCTCGCGTTCGTATCGGGAAGGAGACGGGTAGCGTGATAAATCACGCTACCCGAGATAATGTGCCAATCGCTCCCCCTTCGGGGAAATCCGCGACGCGCGGGAACCGCGAGTTGATGCACAAAAAGTCCATTCCTTTTCATGGACGATTTGTGCCTGAAGCAAAACGAAAGGAATGGACTTTGAAATGACGATTTTCCTATCGGTCCTGGGACGTATATTCAAGCAGCCTGTGAACTGGGTCTTTATGCTGATATTCCCCGTGATAATCGCCGGCCTGGCCTACGTGAATACCAGCGGCGATACTGTCGAAAACGACGACGTCACAGCCGGCATGCGCTTTGGCGTCACGGACATGGATGACTCTATTCTCTCGCGGACGCTCGTAGAGCAACTGAAAAAGCGGTTCACCATTCAGGATGTCAGCGAAGATGACATCGCAGCAGTGCTGACCGACTCCGAAGTGCCGTGGGTGCTGCTCATACGCGACGGTTACGGACCGGACATACTGGCCGGGCGAGTTCCTGAGCTTGAGGGCTACTCGCTGACGATATCCGATATTTCGTCGCTTGGCAACGTCTCCGCGCAGAACATCACGCGCGCGCTTATGCTGCTCGGCACGGAAGACCCCGCGATTCTTGCCGCGTGGGAGAAAAACTCCGCAGTAGACGTAACAATCCTGCCAACTGACAGTTGGGACAATATAGCCTTCTGGCTCGGCTTTTACGGTTTTATCTCGCTGTACACTTCGTACTTCATAATCAAGACTCTCATCGACGACAAACGCAGGGGAATGCCGGACAGGCTCGGCGTACTGCCGCAGTCGACGAGGAGCGTCCTTGTCCAAGGCACGCTGGCCGCTTTTCTCGCTACTGAAGTCACCGCCGCATTTATGCTAATCGCGTTAGAGCTGCTTATGGGCGCCGTTCCCAACACGGCGGCCCTCTTCCTCCTGCTTAGCCTGTATAACTTGTTCAGCGTCGGAATAGTGTTCGCGCTCGTATCATCGCTTCGAGACCTGGGCGCGGCCTCTGTCGTCATTACGATGATTGCTACAGTATTCGCGATGCTCGGCGGCCTCTTCTGGCCGTTGGATCTGGTGCCGGAGTTCATGAAGAAGCTGGCGTGGATATCCCCCGGTTACTGGCTCGCGCGCGGGCTTGGGAACATCCGCGAAATCACATTCGAGGGCTTCGGCCTGCCAATCCTGATTCTCGCTTGCTTCTCGCTCATCGTGCTGCTGTTCGGCGGCTGGAAAAAGATACAACCAATGGAAGAAGATTGAAACGAGGTGAATGGGCATGGACGCAACAGCCTCTGCAACCGGTACCGGCGAACTGATCAGGATCAGCGGTCCGGTACTCGACGTCCGCTTCCCTCCGGGAGCGGGAGAACCGAAACTGAACGACCTGCTCATCACCGAATGCGGCCGGCACATGGAAGTCGCGGCTAACCCATCGCCGGGCGTCGTCCGCTGCGTCGCGCTGGAAGCGACGGATGGGCTCAACTGCGGCGTAAAAGTCACGGCGACAGGCCGAGGCATACGGGTACCTGTCGGAACCAGCGTACTTGGCCGGGTCGTCGACGTGCTGGGCCGTCCGATAGACGGCGGGCCGCGAATCGACGCTGCGACGCTGTGGGACATCCACCGCCGACCGCCTGAGTTCCACGAAGTGAGCCCGGTGACAGAGTTCTTCGAGACCGGGATCAAAGTCATCGATCTGCTGACCCCTTACTCAAAAGGCGGCAAAATCGGGCTCTTCGGGGGCGCCGGCGTCGGAAAGACGACGCTCATAATGGAGCTTATCTACAACATTGCCACAATCCACGGAGGCTACTCTGTCTTCGCCGGCGTCGGCGAAAGGAGCCGCGAAGGCGCCGAACTGCTGCAGGATATGAAAAACTCAGGCGCGATTGAAAAAACAGCGCTTGCGTTCGGGCAGATGAACGAACCGCCCGGATCGCGCATGAGAGTCGGCCTCACAGGCCTGACCATGGCTGAGTACTTCCGCGATGAGATGAACAGGGATGTGCTCCTGTTCATTGACAATATCTACAGGTATGTCCAAGCCGGAAACGAAGTCTCGGCCATGCTCGGCCGCCTGCCGTCCGCGGTAGGATACCAGCCGACGCTCGCCAATGAGCTGGGCAGCCTGCAAGAGCGCATAGTATCGACGAAAAACGGATCGATTACTTCCGTCCAGGCTGTCTATGTGCCTGCCGACGACTTGACCGACCCCGCCCCCGCGACGATATTCTCATATCTCGACGCGACGACCGTCCTGTCAAGGAGCGTCGCGGAGATAGGCGTCTACCCCGCCGTATCGCCTCTGGAGTCCTTCTCGCGCATACTGGAACCCGGCATAATCGGCAAGTCGCACTACGATGCCGCCCGGGGCGTCACCGCCTGCCTGAACAGGTACCGCGAGCTGCGCGACATCATCGCAATACTCGGCATGGACGAACTGAGCGAAGACGACCGCAAGACAGTCTACAGGGCAAGGCGCATCCAGCAGTTCATGTCCCAGCCTTTTTCTGTCGCAGAGGCTTTTACCGGGATACCCGGCCGGTATGTTGCGCTGGAAGACACAATCAGGTCGCTGACTGCCATACTGGGCGGCGAGGCCGACAACCTGCCGGAAGCTGCCTTCTTCATGGTAGGCGACATCGACGATGTGCGCGAGAAAGCGAAAGCGTTATGAAAATGCTTAGGCTGCAAATCCTGACGCCCGAGCGGGAGTTCTTCCACGGCGACGTCGAGGCTGTCACAGTCGCGTCCTCCGACGGGTTTGTGACAGTCCTGGCCGGCCACACGCCGCTTATAACGCCTGTGTCCGTTGGTACCATACGCATAAAAAACGACGGCGTCTGGAAGGACGCCATCAACTCGGAAGGATTCATGGAGGTAAACCACCACGGGGCTACGATATTCGTTCAGACCTGCCGAAAGCCACCTTAACCTCTGTGCCGACGCCGAGCTTGCTCTTTAGCGAAAGCTCCCAACCGTAAGTAGCGCAAATATGCTTTACGATGGAAAGCCCCAGCCCCGTGCCGCCGCTCCTTTGCGAGCGGCTTTTTTCAACACGGTAGAACCTCTCGAATATCCGCGTCTGCTCTCCCGGCGATATTCCGATGCCATCATCAATCACATAGAGCGCCGCGCCCTTTTTCTCACTTTCAATCTTTATGGAAACGCTCCCGCCCTGATCGCTGTACCGGACCGCGTTCTCCACGAGATTCTTGACCAAGTCGTAAACGTGCCCGGGTTCCGCGCTGACCAGAGCGTCGCCGGATGAGTTAACGGTTATCGACTTCCCGCTTATGGCGACTGACAAAGTGTCGCACACTTCGCCTGCAACGCCGGCGAGCGACACAGGAACCGAATTAAGCCCACGCGTGTTTTCAAGCTCAGACAGTTTTAGCATATCGTCGATAAGCGCCAGCATTCGATCCGTCTCCCTGGTGATGCTCTCGATGTACTTACCAACCCGCTCATCCTTATTATTGATGGCGGTCAGTTCGTTAAACCCTTTTATTGCGGTGAGCGGAGTCTTAAGCTCGTGGGAAGCGTTCGCGAAGAAGTCTTCCCTTCTCTTTTCGTTCTCGCGCCCATCCGAAATGTCCGACAGGACGACCATGGTAAACTCAGTGCCGGGGAGCCTCTTCACAGTCACGAGATATATCTTCCCCCCGAGGGCAAGCTCGAAAAGCGAGCTCTTGCCCCGGGCGACGCAATCGTCGACAGCAGCGATAAGGGTTTCATCGTACGACAAGTAGCTCACGTTCTTGCCGGCAATCTCCGGGGTCACATCGAAAACGGTAAGCGCGGCAGAGTTTACAAGAGAGATATTCTTGCTCTCGTCGACGATGAAAATCCCGTCGCTGATGTTGTTTAGAATATAATCCGCTTTGCTTTTTTCTTCGCGCATGGAGGCGAAGCTGCTTTGCAGCAACTGCGCGATGTCTTCGATATCCTGCGCAACCGCGTCGATTTCCTCATAACTGCGAGCAACCGGCTGCGCGGAATACTCGCCCCCAAGCAGCAGGCCCAGCCTTCGCTCAACTGATTCGAAAGGCTTTACAATCCGGCGAATAAGGCTGCGCGACAAGACGAGACTGAGCAGAGCGATTGCCACCGTTACCAGGATCAGCAGAGGCAGGGATTGGGAGAGGTACCCGCCAACCTTTGCTACCGGCACGGCAGCGCGGATAAAGACATATCCCGCCCCGCTGCTTTGCTTCAGCGCGTAATAGACGAAATCGACGCCGAGAGTGCCTGAACGCCGCACATGCGCTTCGGGCGCGTCGTTAAGGGCAGCCTGGACTTCCGGTCTGTCCAAGTGGTTCTCGACCGCACTTATGTCAATCGGCCGGCTGTCGGCGATAAGGTTGCCCTCCGATGATATTATGGTAATCCTCACATCGCCTCCGGCTTTCACAAACGATGCGGCGTCAGTCTCATCGCTGTAGAGATTGGCGCATATCCTTGCCGTTTCCATCACAGTATCTTTCGCGATATTCAGGTAGCCTTCTTGCGTTATGTAAATGGACACGAAAAAGAAGCACAGAAGCCCTGCGAGCACGATCAGCGTCGTAAATAAAAAGACCCGTTTTCTCATGTCAGCATATACCCTACACCCCGGATAGTTTGTATCGCGGCGGAGCTCTGCGCCCCGGACAGTTTCTTCCGCAGTTCCTTTATATGAATATCAAGCGTCCTTGTCTCGCCCATGAACCCTTCTCCCCATACTTCGCGAAAAATGTACTCCCTGTCCAGCACCTTTTCAGCGTTCTCGCAAAGCAGGCTGAGCAAGTTGTACTCCTTGAGCGTAGTCCGGATTGGCGTATCATTGACGTTTATGCGGTGCTTCGCGTAGTCAATGGCTATGTCTTTGAAAGAGCTGCCGGCAGCGTCGTTCTTCGGATTCTTTCGCAGATTCGCCTTGACCCGCGCTACAAGTTCCATAACGCCGAAAGGTTTGGCGATATAATCGTCCGCCCCCATGTTAAGCCCTTTGACCTTCGTTATCTCCTCGCCTTTCGCGGACACCATAATAACCGGCACAAGGGCGGTCTTGCTTTCAGACTTGAGCCGCGACAAGATTGCGAAGCCGTCCTCGCCGGGCAGCATGATGTCAAGCAAAACGAGATCGGGGACGCAACCCGCCAGCGCATCGAAAAATGATTCCCCGTCATAGAAGCAGCGGCAATCGAAGTCGTCTGCCAGCGAGTATGTATAAAGTTCCTGTATCGCGGCGTCATCCTCGACAGCAAAAATCGTCTGTTTCATATCTACTTAACGGCGTCCTGCGGAAGCCTTCTCCTTATGATTCATTGATCCGCCTGCTGAAGCGAGCCGGAACCTCGTTCCCTTCCGGGCGTATGCCTGTGATCGCGTACTCCACCCACTCGCCGATATTGACTGCATGGTCGCCGATGCGCTCAAGGTACTTCGTTATCATCATAAGCATGATCGCCTGCTCGGCGTTGTCCGGGTTCTTCCTTATGAGAGCCGTCAGATCTGCCATAACCGTGTTGAACAGATCGTCGACCTTGTCGTCAGTCTTATCAAGCGACCTGGCAAGCGTAAGGTCGCGGTTGATGTAAGCGTGCACGCCGTCCTTGACCATCTGGATCACGATAATCGCCATCTGCGGTATGTGCTCCAGTTTTTTTATGTAGTCCTCGTCGCCGAACTGCGTCACAATCTCCGCGATGTCCCACGCCTGGTCCCCGATGCGCTCGAGGTCGGTGATCATCTTGAGCGCTGCGGAGACTTCGTGGAAGTCGCTCGCGACGGGGTGTTCCATGAGCAGGATCCGCAGGCATGACTGCTCGATTTCTCGCTCCATCTGGTCTATCAATTTATGGTCTTCGCTCACTTCTCCGGCAAGCTCGAAGTCCCGGTCAATCATAGCCTTTACGCATTTTTCGATCGCGATTTCAATGTGGCGGCACATCAGCACAAGCGTGTCGAAAACGCTCTGGAGTTCTTTCTCGTATCTTGCTCGTATTGACATTATAGCATAGCCCCTTCCTGGTGCAACTCCCCGGCGTCTGTTCAGGTACCCGTTACAGCGCCCGGGCGGGGTACCTGAACAGTTGGATTACCCAAATCTGCCTGTTATATAGTTCTCGGTGCGCTTATCCTTTGGCATTGAGAAAATGCTCTCCGTTGTGCCGTACTCGATTATCTCCCCCAGAAGGAAAAACGCGGTTTTATCTGATATTCGCGTCGCTTGCTGCATGTTGTGAGTGACTATGACTATAGTATACTCTGTTTTCAGCTCATTTATCAACTCTTCGATTCTTCCTGTTGAAATAGGGTCAAGGGCGCTCGTCGGCTCGTCCATAAGCAGTATCTTCGGATCCGCCGCCAGAGCGCGGGCTATGCACAGCCTTTGCTGCTGGCCTCCGGAGAGGCCCATCGCGTTCTTCTTGAGCCTGTCTTTTACTTCAAGCCATAATCCGGCATGTTTTAACGAACTCTCCACGATGACGTCGAGCTCTATTTTTTTCTTGATGCCGAAAGTACGCGGAGCGAAGGCAATGTTGTCATATATGCTCATGGGGAAAGGGTTCGGCTTTTGAAACACCATTCCCGCATTCTTTCTCAGCAAGGTCACGTCTGTGCTTTTGGCATAAATATCCCTGCCGCCAATCAGTATCTCGCCCGTGATGCGGCAGCCCTCTACGAGGTCGTTCATCCTGTTGAGCGTCTTAATGAACGTCGACTTGCCGCAGCCTGAAGGCCCGATGAGCGCCGTGACCTCGCGCTCTTCAATGTCTATGCTGACACTCTTGAGGGCCTGGAAATCCCCGTAATACAAGTCGCAATTTCGCACAGTTATGTTATACATATCGGAACTCTCCGGCAGCCCGCCGTTATTAAGGGCTGCGCCGCCCTCTTCGACCCGTACCGCTTCGGAGTCGCGCGCCGTATCTATCTGATTATTACCCATCAACAAGTTCTCCTCTACCTAACGCTTTTCCCAGAACGGTCGCGAGTATATTTATCGACACCACCAGGACAAGCAGCACGACTCCCGTAGCAGCCGCCTGCTCCGGGTAACCGTGCGATCCAAAATAATATACATCTAGCGCAAGGCTAGTACCCGGCGAGGCAAAGCCCTCCGGGATTTTATTCACCACCATGCCAATGGTCAGGATCAGAACCGCGCTTTCGGACATAACGCGCCCGACGGCAAGAATCAATGAGGTTACGATACCGCTCGACGCACAGGGCAGGACAACCGAGAAAATCGTCCTGACCTTTGAAGAACCCAGCGCGAAGCTCCCTTCGCGGAGAATGCGCGGAACCGCGAGCAGGCTCTCCTCCGTCGATCTGACGACGACGGGCAGTATCATAATGGCAAGCGTGATGCCTCCTCCGATGAGCGAGTATTTGAAACCGAGCGCGACGACGAAAACAAGGTATCCAAAAATCCCATAGACGATAGATGGTATCCCGGCCAGAGTCTCGGTGGCAATCCGGATCGTCCTGGTGAGACGGCTGTTGCTCCTTGTATACTCGGTCAAAAACACTGCACTCCCTATGCCGATGGGCGCAGCGATAAGTATTGAAATGACTATCAGGTACAATGTACCTATCAGAGCGGGCTTGATCGAGGGATACATCCCGTAGTCGCCGAATAGAAGCTGCGTGTTGACATGCGGTATACCGCGGGCGAGCACGAACAACGTCACAGCGCAAAGCGCGACAAGCGTTAGGCCGAGCGCTGTCTGCGCGACGACTTTCAAAACGGAGTATTTCCTGATCTCTTTTCTATGCGCTCTTGCTTTCACGTTTGAACCCGCCTTTTAGTAATGAGATGCTTGTGTTAAGCAGCAGCGTGAAGCAGAATAACACGACGCCGGTGGATACGAGCGCGGTGGCGGCGTCCCCCGACAGCTCGGTCGCGCCCATAGCTATATTTGCCGTCATTGTCCTGACCGACTGGAAAAGGCTGCCCGGCATAGCGGGCGAGCCGCCGATTACCATGATGACTGCCATCGTCTCGCCGATAGCCCTCCCGATCGACAGAACAACAGCGGCGAGAATGCCGCTTTTTGCCGCAGGGAGCATGACCTTGAACACGCTTTGCTCGCTGGTCGCCCCCAGCGCGAGCGCGCCCTCGTAGTAGCTTCTCGGGACGCTGTTCAGCGCGTCGAGGCTTATGCTCACAATAGTTGGCAGTATCATCACCGAAAGGACCAGGCTGGCCGCGAGTATGCCGTAGCCGACTCCGTTCGACGAAATGTTGTCCCGCAGGAATGGAACGATGACGATCATGCCGAACAGGCCATATATCACGGAAGGGATGCCTGCCAGCAACGTTATGAGCTGGCGTATCGGGTTGACGGCCTTCGCCGGGCAGAACTTGTACAGGCAGATCGCCGTGAACAAGCCGATGGCGATACCTATGAGAGTCGATAAACCTGTCACGTAAAGCGAGGCGACTATCATCGACAGGATACCGTATGCGCCGCTGTCCAGATGCCACTTTGTTCCGAAAAAGTTGGATACGCCTACCTTGCCGATGAATGGCAAACCTTCCGCAAACAGGAATACGCATATGCACCCGAGGGCAAGCACAGCGAACACTGCGCAAAACAGGAATATGCCGCGCATGACGGCATCCCTGGCTTTGATATAGCGGTAGGCTTTGATCATCATTTTATCAGCGCATCCCATTTCGTTATGGCGTTAGATCCGGCCTCGAAGTCGTAGATGTTCTTGAGCTGCTCCATTGTGATGGTCGCAAGAGGGTTATCCTTGTGGACTATCACGGCTATGCCGTCCTTGCAGACTATGCTGTGGGTGCAGGAAGCGGCTTTTTCTATCGCGAACTCTTCGCTGATCATGCCGAACTCCGAAACTCCCTCGTCCGCATTCTTGTACCCCGTTCCGGAGCCGCCGCCGGACACATTGACCTTTATATTGTCCTGAAGCTTCTCGAAGGCGGCCGCAAGGTCGATCATAAGCGGTTGAAGCGATGTGGAGCCGCTGACGTCGATGCTGCCGGAGAGGGCTCCGTTGGCTGTGTAAGCGGAGGCGTTGTCAACTACCGAGACATAGCCTTTGTCGGTGATGATCTTCTGCGCGTCGCTCGATTGCAGGAATGTGAAAAAGGCTTTGTTCACGTCGTCCGCGAGCGATGATTCTTTATAGACCACCGACAAGGGGCGGGAGATTTTGTATGAACCGCTCTTAATGTTCGCAACCGTGGCTTCAACTCCGTCGACTTTGAGCATCTTGACGTCGCTCGTCACATAGCCGAGGCTTTCGTACGCAATAGCAGCGGGATTGCCCTTCACCTCTGTCAGTATGCCCGCCGTACCGGTTTGCATGATGACGTTTGCCGGGTCCTCTTTGCCTTTGAGGCCTATGATTTCCATGAATGCTGTCTTTGTGCCGCTGCCGTCCTCGCGGGTCGTCACCGAGATGTTCTTCGTCTTGTCGAAGTTGGATTTTCCGTTGCAGGCGCACAGCAGGAGCAGGATCGCCGCTACCAGGGCGAGTGATGTGAGTATCTTCTTCATTTCTTTCCCCTCTTTGAATATTATCGCAAGATTACAGGGGCATTTTACCGGTAACGTGAAATATAAAATATCAGTAAAATGTAAGGGGAATGTAAAGTGTTTGTAAAGTACGCGAGGAGGCTGTGTGGCATACTTTCTGATAACCGTTCAGCTTGCAATTGGTCTGTCTTAGTTGTATAATCCACTATAATGCACCGGGATAATCACACTAGCGAAAGGTACAACTGTGAAAACCAACAGACTACTCGCATTGCTTACAGCGCTGCTGATACTACTTACTTCATCGGCTTGCTCGATGCTTGCATCCAGATTCGCGGAGTACGCAATAGAGCCTGTCGCAGAAGCTGAAACGCAGGCGCCACAGTCGCCGCAGCCTACAGAGAAAACCTCGCCGACCGAACCGGACACCCGATACAACAGTACCGGGGAGATCCGCGCTGACGGCAAGCTGTCTCCTGACTTCGACATAGAAGACGAGGCTCCCCCGCTCGAAGGAGTCCCGGCAATAGCAGCGGGGAGCGAGTCGCCACCGGGCCAGCCGCCGCAGCAAGGCAGGACGGCTCCGCAGGACAGCGAGGCTCCGCCGCAAGGCAGTAGCGCGCCGCCGCAAGAAAGCGACGCGCCACCACAAGAGAGCAACACTCCGCCGCAACAAAACAATACTCCACCGCAGCAAAGCCCTGAGCGCCCGCCATACGTGCCTGTCACATCCGTCGTTCTGGACAAGATAGTCGTCGCCATGGCACGCGGAGAGCGCATCACGCTCCACACCACGGTTCAGCCTGCTGACGCAACGAACGCCCGGGTACTCTACTCCTCGAGCGACCAGGGCGTAGCTATCGTATATGCCGACGGGACAATATACGCCATTGGCGCCGGTACGACAATCATTAGCTGTACTGCCGACGGAGTCTCTTCATACTGCCATGTCACGGTGACTGTACCGGTAACGTCGATCAGCGTCAGCGCTGACCGGCGGGTATATATGGTGGGTGACGAATGCTCATTCACCGTAAGGATTCTGCCTGACGACGCGACCGACAAGACATACGGCATAAGCGTCAGCGGCGCAGCGAAAGAGCTCGACGGCGAAGGCCGGGTCAACTGCGAAGCCGGCGGGGAAATAGTGATTACCGCCACGGCGAAAAACGGCGTCAGCGGCAGCGTAACCGTTCGTGTCGTAGATTTGCATGAGTTCGCAAGCGAGGTGTTCAGGCTGACGAACGCGGAGCGCAGCAAAGCCGGGCTGCCCGCCCTGGTGCAGACTGCCGCTCTCACGGCGACTGCCTACCAGCGCGCGCTCGAGGCTATCGAATACTTCTCGCATACGCGGCCTGACGGCAGCGACTGCTTTACGGCGTTCGCAGAAAACGGGGTGGTTTACAGCCGCGCCGCCGAGAACATCGCCTATGGGCAAACGACGCCGGCGGAAGTGGTCGCCGGCTGGATGGCTTCGCCCGGGCACAAAGAGAACATCGTTGATCCGAACCTGGGCAAACTCGGCGTGGGCGTCGCCATGGACGCGAACGGGAGAATATACTGGGCCCAAAGCTTCACAGACTGAGGCGGGCAGGAATAAGCAAGAGCTGGAGTCAATAAACTCCAGCCCTTGCTTTGTGTTGGCGAATACCTATTTTCCCGGGCCGTCGCCGGCCAAGTATCGTCGGCACAAGTGAGCTTAACTGCCGTGTTCGGAATGGGAACGGGTGGATCCTCACCGTAATAAACACCAACTTCGTCGTCGCGGACTTCGCTAAGTCTCGCGTCCGGCTGCGCCGAACGCTCGCTCGCTTCGTCGCTCCTCCTCTCAAATGCGAACAGGTTCGCATTTGTAATAGACGGGGGCAACGGGGGTAACGGGGGGTTGTGCGTACTGTACCCTCAAAACTGAACAAAGACATTGGAAGCAAGGTGAGCCTGCATAACGCTGCTAAAAGATCAAGCCCTCGGGTGATTAGTACCGGTCAGCTAAACATGTTGCCATGCGTACACCTCCGGCCTATCGACGATGTAGTCCACATCGACCCTTACTCCATAAAGGATGGGAGAACTTATCTCAGGGAGAGTTTCACGCTTAGATGCTTTCAGCGTTTATCTCGTCCGCACTTAGCTACCCAGCTATGCCGTTGGCACGACAACTGGTGCACCAGAGGTGCGTCCATCCCGGTCCTCTCGTACTAAGGACAGCTCCCTTCAATTCTCCTGCGCCCGCAACAGATA